>OGZU01000230.1_pt1 | contig 17268 bp, 17 predicted proteins | sample 1576871 | NCBI WGS metagenome assembly OGZU01 (sample SAMEA3541580, study PRJEB24748) | human gut metagenome | biome: human gut; feature: human-associated habitat; material: faeces | place: China | collected 2012
AAGCATTGGTAGTAACAGACAAGGGTCTGATGAAGTTTGGCGTTGCCAAGATGGTACTCGACGTGCTCGACGAGGCCAACATTCCTTACGCTGTGTATGACGACGTAAAGCCCAACCCCACTGTGACCAACGTGAAGATGGGTGTAGAAGCCCTCAAGGCTGCCCAGGCCGATTTCATCGTGGCTATCGGTGGCGGTAGTGCCATGGACACCGCTAAGGGTATCGGTATCGTAAGCAACAACCCCGAATTTGCCGACGTGGTATCGCTCGAAGGCGTGGCCGACACCAAGAAGAAGACCGTGCCAATCATCGCCCTGCCCACCACAGCCGGTACTGCTGCCGAGACTACCATCAACTACGTAATCATCGACGAGACCAAACAGAAGAAGATGGTCTGCGTAGACCCCAACGACATTCCCTGTGTGGCTATCGTTGATGCCGAGCTGATGTACTCGCTCCCCAAGAGCCTCACCGCCGCTACCGGTATGGACGCCATGACCCACGCCATCGAAGGTCTAATCACCAAGGGTGCCTGGGAACTGAGCGATATGTTTGAAATCAAGGCCATCAATATGATTCACCGCTACCTGCCCGTAGCCGTAGAAGACCCCACCAACCCCGAGGGCCGCAACGGTATGGCCGTAGCCCAGTATGTGGCTGGTATGGCTTTCTCTAACGTAGGTCTGGGTGTAGACCACGGTATGGCTCACCCCATGTCGGCTCTGCACGATGTGCCCCACGGTGTGGCTTGTGCCATCCTGTTGCCTACAGTAATGCGTTTCAACGCTCCTGCCGCTCTCGACAAGTATGTAGACATCGCCAAGGCGCTCGATGTATACACTCCGAGTATGACCAAGGAAGAGGCTGCCGACGCTGCATGCACCGAGATTGAGAACCTGAGCCGCCGCGTGGGCATCCCCGCCCATCTGTCTGACCTGGGTATCACCGAGGCCGACATCGACGCACTCGCCGACCAGGCTATCGCCGACGTATGTACTCCGGGCAACCCCCGCGAGGTGACACGCGACGACATTGTGGCCCTCTACAAGAGCATCTTGTAATACAAGACACTTATAATCTTCAAGGTTTACGGCATCTGTCTCCATGGCAGATGCCGTATTTTTTTACTGGATCAACAGGGATAAAGCATCAACGGCAACACCAGTAGCTCTGGAGGCTCTGGTTTTGCCGTTGGCTATGCGTATCGGTGTAGACAGCCGGGGGCTATGCCGCGAGGGCTCGCCCGCAGCCGCAGCTGGACCGTCAGAGAGGCAAGGCACTTGCTCCGTCCTTGAACTCAGCGAAGAAGGGACGGTAGTTGCCCTCGGGATTATGGGGACGGTGGGCGTTGTGGTCGTCGATGATGGCAAAGGTGATGCGACGGAACTTCTGGTAGAACTCAGGTTCTGAGAGCACCTCGTGGAAGAGTCGTGCCACATGGGCAGGCGGATTGCAGAAGGCTCCGCAGCCCAAAGCGCCCAGCACCAGAGCATCGTGATGATGCGCAAGTCCTATGCGCAGGATGGTACGTATCTTGTCGCAGATGGCAGGCACATGATGGGGCGCTATCAGTCCGTCAGGGGTAAGGTCGGGGCGGTTTTTGCCTGCCACAGAGATGAAGTCCATGCTCACAGGCTCTGCCATGAGGCGGTAGCCCTGGTCTTCGCTCTCGCGGAAGATGGTGGCACCGGGAGTATAGATGCCGCCAAAGTGACTGTCGAGAGGATAGTGATGTGACGAAGGCGGCAGGCCATAGACCTTGGCAAGCGGCGAGAAACGGTAGAGCGAACGATAGAGGTCGGTACGGCGGAAGAGCGTCTCTTCCTGGGCTGCAGCACCATTGTCGACTCCGCCGCCGGGATGGTGGCGGTTGGCCATATTGAGCACGGCGGGGGTATATCCATCGGCCTTGAGGCGCATGGCCACGGCGAGGCAGTCGTCGTTGACCACCTCGATGCAGGTCTCGTCGGCAGTGGGCGCATCGGTCTCTATCTCGTGGTCATAGTAGACCGTGGCGTTCATCATCTCCGCTCCGTCGCCAAGTTCCACGCGCTTGCCGTCCTCGGTGGTGTAGTGGCCCTGGGTCACCAGGTCGATGGTGTTGCGATAGACCTTGGTGCGCAGACCCTTAATCTGGTAGTATGCCTCACGGTCGCCGTTCTTCATACACCCCTTGAGATGGCGGTAAGACTGGAGGAAGTCGGTCTCGGCCTGCCATCCGTGGTCGGGGGTGCAGGTGGCGTGGATGACGTCTACAAAGTCCTTGGGCAGTATCACGTTCTCCATGTCTATGGCTGCGGCAAAGAGGGGCGCTATCTCGCTGACGGGGAGTCCGGCTATACCACAGGCTATGCGGGTGACCAGGAAGGTGAGTTCGCTGTGCTCGGCGGCAAAGGCCAAGAACTGGTCTACATAAGGCTTGATGGTCTCGGCACCTCCCTGCATGGTGGGTATGGCATAGCTCTGTCCCTGCAGGCCTACGCCCTGGCCCCATACGGCTCCGAAGGCGTCGAGGGCGGTGCGGGCTGCGCCTCCACCATGAAAACCAGAAAGATTGCTGCCGAAAACAAAAATCTCATTATCTGCAAGTCGGGTAATGAAATGTGGGGTAAATCTGCGATTGTACATAATCAAGTCCTCCTTAATCTTTAATCACCACAAAGCTACTAAAAAATAATGAGTATCAAAACAATAATCACTTTTTTTTTGTAATTTTGCAGCCTGTAGCAAGAACAGATTATCCTATGAGCAAACGCCATCCACTCCTCCCACATTATTATAAAGACTGCATCGAAGCCGGCTGCGACGAGGCTGGCCGTGGCTGCCTTGCCGGCAGTGTCTATGCCGCTGCGGTGATACTGCCTGCCGACTATGACAATCCCGACCTCAACGACTCGAAGCAGATGAGCCACAGCCGTAGGTATGCACTGCGCCAGCAGATTATGGACGACGCCGTGGCCTGGGCTGTGGGCGTGGTCACCCCGGAGGAAATAGACCAAATCAACATCCTCAACGCCAGCATCCTGGCTATGCACCGCGCCCTGGACCAGCTCGGCGTGAGACCCGAAGCCGTCATCGTCGACGGCAACCGCTTCAAGCCCTACAGCGACCTGCCCTACACCACCATCGTCAAGGGCGACGGCAAATACCAGGCCATCGCCGCCGCCAGCATCCTGGCCAAGACCTTCCGCGACGACTATATGGACGCCCTCGATGACGAGTGCCCGCAGTATGGCTGGCGACGCAACAAGGGCTACCCCACCCGCGAGCACCGCGAGGCCATACGCCAGCACGGCATCACCCCCTACCACCGTCGCAGTTACAACCTCACCGGGCAGGAACTGCCCCTACCATTCGATGATTAGCCCCTCGGAGAGGGCAATTACTGACAAAATGCACGATATTGGGTAAAATATCGTGCATTTTGTTTGCCAGTATCAATAGAAAAGCGTAATTTTGTTGAGTTAATCGTAACTAACACTTTTACAAGATATGGAGAAAGTAGATAAACTGGATAAAAAGATACTGGGTATCTTATCCACCAACGCCCGTATGCCCTTCAAGGATGTGGCAGCCGAGTGCGGCGTGTCGCGTGCAGCCGTTCACCAGCGCGTACAGCATCTGATAGACAACGGAGTGATTACCGGCAGCGGTTTCTATGTCAACCCCAAGAGTCTGGGCTATACCACCTGCACCTACGTGGGCATCAACCTCGAGCGCGGAAGCATGTACAAGGAGGTAGTGTCGCGCCTGCTGTGCATACCCGAGATTGTGGAGTGTCACTTCACCACTGGCTCATACACCATGTTGCTGAAACTCTACGCCCGCGACAACGAGCAGCTCATGGACCTGCTCAACAACAAGCTGCAGACCATCCCCGGCGTGGTGTCGACAGAGACCCTCATCTCGCTCGAGCAGAGCATCAAGCGCGAGATAACCATCCAACCCGACGAGGTCTGACCCGACAGTCCCGACAGTGGTACCACAGCCACAGTAAGTATTTGTTTATGCCTATCTGATAATAATGGAACATTTCGATTTGGAAGCCCATCTCCAGAAGATATATACTGCCTATCCCGAGGGTGAAAGCCGTCCGGTGATAGGCATTACTGCAAATTATAGTCAGGGCGACGCCACGCTGCGCGACCGCTACTACCGCCAGGTAGAGGCTGCCGGCGGCATTCCCGTCATCATCCCGCCCATCGCCGACCGCCATATCCTCGCAGGAACGCTGGACCGCATCGACGGACTGCTGCTCACGGGTGGCGGAGACTACAACCCGCTCTGGACGGGCGAAGAGCCGCAGCCGCAGCTGGGCAACATCAACGCCGAGCGCGACCTGCCCGAACTGCTCATCACCCGTCTGGCGTTCAACCGCCAGCTACCCATGCTCGGCATCTGCCGCGGCATGCAGACACTCGCCATCGCCCTCGGCGGAAGTGTGGCGCAGCATGCCGAGATGCAGCTCAAGCACTCGCAAGACGCCGACCGACAGGAGCCCACCCACTCGGTGACCATCGGGAGGGGCTCGATGCTCAGCGCCATCTACGCTGAAGAGCGTATATATGTCAACTCGTTCCACCACCAGGCGGTGACAGCCGGCGGACCCCACATGACCGTCACGGCGACAGCGGCCGACGGAGTGGTAGAGGCCATAGAGAGCAGCGAGCAGAAAGGCATCATCGGCGTGCAGTGGCATCCCGAATGGCTCGGAGCCGACGGACTGCCGCTTTTCCAATGGCTCACCTGCCGGGCAAGCCTCTTCGCCGAAGCCAAGAGCGTACACCGACGCACCCTCACCCTCGACTCCCACTGCGACACGCCCATGTTCTTCCCGCAAGGGGTGGACTTCGGCACCCGCGACCCTCGCATCCTCGTAGACCTGCACAAGATGACCGACGGACGGCTCGACGCCACCACCATGGTGGCGTATCTGCCCCAACCCAAGCCTGGACAGAGCTTTGCCGAGATAGCCCCGCTGCCTGCCGGTTCGCCCCATGAGTATGCCGACATGATATTCGACCGCATCGACGAAATCCTCGGCGCCCATCCCGACGCCGTACGCCGCGCCAGAAACCCACAAGAACTGTGGCAGAACAAGCAAGACGGGGTGAAATCTATCATGACGGGCATCGAAAACGGTCTCGCCATCGAGCACGACCTCAGCCATCTGCGCCACTTTGCCCACCGTGGCATCGTCTATGTCACCCTCTGCCACAACGGCGACAACGACATCTGCGACTCTGCCCGCGGCACAGCCACCCATGGCGGCGTGAGCCCCTGGGGAGCAGAGGTGATAGCCGAGATGAACCGCCTGGGGCTTATGGTCGACCTCTCCCACGCTGCCGAGACCAGCTTCTACGACGCTCTCGACCTCAGCGCCACGCCCATCGTGTGCAGCCACAGCAACTGCAAGGCCCTCTGCGACGTGCCGCGCAACCTGACCGATGACCAGCTGCGTGCCCTCGCCCGCAAGGGTGGCGTGGCACAGATTACGCTGTACCACGGATTTCTGCGCAACGACGCCGAAGCCACCATCACCGACGCCGTAGCCCATCTGCAACACGCCATCGACGTGATGGGCATAGACCACGTGGGCATAGGCACCGACTTCGACGGCGACGGCGGAGTGAGAGGCATAGCCGATGCCTCAGAGGCGATACTTTTCACCGAGCAGCTGCTCGCCAAGCGCTTCAGCCGCGAAGACATCGCCAAGATATGGGGCGGCAACTGGCTGCGCGTGATGAACCAAGTACAACAATACAACAAAGGACAATGATGACCAGAAAAATGAAGATGATAATAGGAGGAGCGACCGCCGCCGTGGTGGTTGCCATCGCTGCCGTCGGCATGAACACCGGATGGGGACATGCCGACAGCATAGACATGGAAGAAAGTATGGACAAGATAGACCCCGTGGGTCCCGCGTTCAGCGCCGACAGTGCCTACGCCTTCACCCAGGCCCAGTGTGACTTTGGCCCAAGAGCCATGAACACCGAGGGCCATGACCGCTGCGCGCAGTGGATAGAGAAGAAGTTTGAAGAGTATGGCTGCCAGTTGGAGATACAGCAAGCCGACGTGACAGGTTATGACGGCACCACGCTCAAATGCCGCAATATCATAGCCCGGTCGCATCCCGAGCGCTCCACACGCATCATGCTCTGTGCCCACTGGGACAGCCGTCCGTGGGCAGACAACGACCCCGACTCCACCAATTGGCGCAAGCCCATCCTGGCTGCCAACGACGCCGCCAGCGGTGTGGCAGTGATGCTCGAGGTGGCTCGCCTCATCCACCGCGACACCACCCTCAACATCGGAGTAGACTTCGTGTGCTTCGACGCCGAAGACTGGGGTACCCCGCAGTGGATCAACAGCGGCGACAGCGAGAGCACATGGGCGCTGGGTGCCCAGCACTTCGCCAGCCATCTCCCCGACGGCTTCGAGGTGCGCTACGCCATCCTGCTCGACATGGTAGGCGGCGAGGGAGCACGCTTCTACAAGGAGGGAATGTCAATGCAGTTTGCGCCGGAGATAGTCAAGAAGGTATGGCGGGCAGCCCGCAAGGCTGGCTATGGCAACTTCTTCCCCCGTCAGGAGGGAGGTATGGTCACCGACGACCATATTCCACTCAATCAGACGGCACGTATACCCGCGATAGACATCATCCCCTTCTACCCCGACTGCGCCCAGAGCAGTTTCGGACCCACGTGGCACACGCTGAACGACAACATGGAGCACATCAGCCGCAACACCCTCAAGGCCGTGGGACAGACGATGATTCAGGTCATCTACACCGAAGAGTAAACCATCATCCACCTAAATCTATCCATTATGTTAGGAGCTATCATTGGCGACATCGTAGGGTCGCGATTCGAGTTTGAAAATGTGGCTACACCGGGCTTCAAGCTCTTCAGCCCCGACTGCAGCTACACCGATGACACCATCTGCACCATCGCCATAGCCGATGCGGCGATGAACCATCGGGAGTACAAGGAAGCACTGGTAGACTGGTGCAGCCGCTATCCCGACCCCATGGGAGGCTATGGAGGGAGGTTCCTGAAGTGGCTGCAGAGCGCCGACCATCTGCCCCAGGCCTCGTATGGCAACGGTTCGGCGATGCGGGTGAGCCCGATAGGTTGGCTCTACGATGACTACCACGAGATGCAGGACGAGGCGATGAAGACGGCGCTGCCCAGCCACTGCCACCGGGAAGGCATACGCTGAGCACAGTGTGTGGCTACGCTCATCTACTGGCTGCGCACGGTGCGCATCACCAAAGATGAGGTGATAGGTACCGTCAAGCAGACTTTCGGCTACGACATCCCCGACCTCAAGGAGGTCTACAGACTCGGCAACGAAGGCCACTTCGACGCCACCTGCCAGGAGACGGTGCCGGCGGCCATCAGCTGTTTTCTCGACAGCAACAACTTCGAAGACGCCATACGCACAGCCATCCTCGCCCAGGGCGACACCGACACCAAGGGTGCCATCTGCGGCAGCATAGCCGAAGCCCACTACGAGATACCCGAAGAGATGATTACCAAAGCCTATGAGTATCTGCCCGCAGATATGCTCGAGATAGTCGACCAGTTCTATACCACGCTGCAGGGTCATATCAAGCGATAAAACGACATGGGCACCATCCGTCAAGATGGTGCCCATGGCATTATTGATAGCATAAGATTATCTGAAGCAATGCGCGGCGGCGTCAAATCTGCCCGCTCTCTACCTGGCGCACGATGCGCTCGGTGAAACGGTCTACTCCCTCGGGCTCGTAGCCCTTGCGCAGACTGGCACCGAAGACCCAGGCAAAGGCCTGATAGACGCCAGCGCGGGTGGGGCCAAAGAACGACTGGATAAGATTGTAGGACGACGAGTTGCACTCACGATAAATCAGCTTGATGAGCAGTTTGCCCTGCTGGTAGGTAAGCCGCTTCATGCGGGGAGTATACTCGGCCTTGATGCCCTTCTCCACGAGTTTCAGGTGGCGGTCGCGCGCCTCCTTGTTGGGCAACGTCTGCAGATAGTCGTAGGTCTCGAGGATGATGCCACGACATTCCTTGGCTATAGGCAGCACCTTCTTCACGTTATAGACCAGTCTGTTGTACGCCATCATCTGCCGCTCGTTCTTGAAGACGGGCTTGGGATATACATAGATGTTATTGAGCTCGACATATTGCACCGAGTCGCGGCCCAGCAGCACCTTGCCCACCTTGACCATAGGCACAAAGGTGGGGTTGTCCATGTCCACCTGTCGGTCTTCAGGGTTTATGCCCGCCCGCTTAGCGGTCTGAGCGTCAGCAGTTATCGCTGCCACCATCAGGCACACCATACCCATGATACGATACATCTTCATCATGACCGCAAAAGTAGTGATATTTATCCGAAGTCTCAAAAAAATTGTGTTATAATTTGCTGTCCAGCTGCAAAAAGTCGCGCCAACGGCAGCCATCATCCTGCTGCGCCCATCTCCGGTCGCCAATCCTTCCCAGACTCTCATCGTCATCAGCCGGCTTGTCGCGGCGACGGTAAGGGAGGACAACAAAAATCCCCGAGTCAGGGTAGGATTCTCATCCTTCGCCTTCCTCGGGGACTCTTGGGTCTCAGTGAGGTTAGTCTGCCTCTCTTCCTATGCCATCCATGATGCAGGGCCGGCAGCGTCGCCTCCTGTGTCATCATTCGCCGTTATTGGCGTCCTGGCTGTTCTCTGCCGTCTCTACCTCGTCATGGCTGTACTCGCCCATCTGATTGATGGATGCAAGGTGACTCAATCGGGCATTGATACTGCCACCAGTGGCTCGCGCCCGCAACTTGTAACCGGTGATATGGGTGCGGGCATTAAATTCCTCCTTGGTGTTGGCAGGCTTGCTCTCAATTCCTACCGAGAAGATGGCAAGGTTGTCGAGCTTCACGGCATTGCCCTCGAGCACAAGTTCCTTGATACATCCCACCATATCGTTCAGCACACCGCAGATTACACCTTTGGAGTATGGGGTGCCATGGTCAGACATGTGAGCGGCCAATTCGTCAAGGCCCATAGTGCCGTCGAGATTCATGTGGGCATACCAGTTGCCCTTGTGCTGCGCATTGCTGCGGTTGTCTTGATACAATTTGTACTTCAACATAATGATTGATTTTTGTTAGTTTGACATTGTGTTTGTGTGTTCGCTTGTTGTCATCCGTTCCGGTACTTTTGACAATGCAAAGGTAGTCATGCACTTCGTCGATACCAAATCTGCGCACGCCATAACCTGCAAAATTCTGTTAACAGCCACCGCCATTCGTGCCAACTTTAGTTAACGCCATCGCCGCAGTCATCTCTAACACCCTGTAGCACAACCCTCCCGAGCCCGTCGCCATCTCCACCGCCGTCACGACCGCTTTCACCCCCATCTGGGCCACCATTACACCTATTATTATATATAGGGGCTGACAGGAGACCATCATCCGATGACGCCAACCTAAAGACGGGAAGTACAAGGATAGACACAATAAGCCCCGAAGATACGACTATCAGTGTCGCGTTCTTCGGGGCCTTTATCCGTATGGCTTTACTTCTGCATAAACACCTTGCGCGTAGTGCCGTCGCTTAGTTTTTCTATATTGATGCCACTCACAGGAGCAGAGACACGCTGCCCGTCGGGCGTATAGCGCTCTACTACTTTGACGTCGCGCTTGCCGTCGACGCCCACGATTTCGGTCGAGCTGCCATTGGAGAGAATGAGTTGCACGCAAGCGGCATATGGAAGCTCGTTAGAGCTTAACCGATATAGCTTATAGCCTTCGTCTTTTATCAACTCACCCCAAACCAGAAAGCCGTTGGCCGTATCACCGGTAAGACCCACTGTGACAACGTTATCATTAGTAGGATTATTTTCAATAGGACTAAAATTTATCGGATTAAACGTATATCCGAAGATTATATGTCCGGGCTCCTTAGGAATGACATAATTCCATGTACATTCCACCTCGTTGAACACGTAGAACAGAGGTCCTGTCATATAGTCCTTGACAATTGATTCTCCTATCAATTCGTACCCATGTCCGTATGATTCATAGGCTACGACGTAGGGGGAATTACCCAAGGTCGAACCCACCGCGAATGATATACCCACTATCTTGTAACCGGCATAGGGCTTGAGCATCTCGGGAGTGAGGTGTCCCAAGACCCGGGCATCCAAGTTATTTCCGATGCCTATTAGCATATAGGGAGAGTCGGCACCATAGACAAAGAGATGTTTCTGCTTAGACAGATAGCTACCATCGTCCATGGCCTTGCATACTGGTTCCTGCTGGATACGCTGAGTCTTAAATAGCGCGAGGTCGATGTCCACTATCTCCGAATCAATCCTTTTGGGCAGCTCATTGTGCGACTTGCAAACGGCCTGCGCTCCGGCTGTCAACGATACCAATGAAATGAATACTAACGTGAGTAAATTTCTTTTCATATAGACTAACTTTTTATGTATACTTGTGCATGGTTGTCGCATAAACATACCCCCAAACACACTTTTGACGGCGCAAAGGTACACAAATTATCAGTAAACATGGGTAAAAATAAGAGATTTATTGCGACCCTCAAAAGAAATATGGAAAAAGCGATGCGCCATGTACGCCCACCCATCACCTTCACACCTATTATTCTATATAAGGACTGTCACATGGCTGTCTTACGGTCGTCCCCCACCCGTCCAGGAGGCATGGAGGAGGAGATGGGGTGGATGCCAGGCTCCTCGTTGCCTGCCGTCAATTAGAAATCTTTAATGCTGGATGATAGGGTTCTAATTGTGATTGTTTCCTGTGCTTGCGCGGAAGTGGTAATTTTGCGGCATGATGATGAAACGATACATTTTAGTAAAGCTGCGACAGGCAAGGAGTAGGCTGCGCCACCGTTAGCTGCCGCCGCCAGCCCCACCATTGTCGCCGCCGGCATAATTTGTACTGTCGGCTGCGTTGCCACACATGATGAGAGCTCCCGTCAAAGACTTGAGTAAAAGGTGTTTTAGCTTATCCAAAATGGAGATATATACACCCATAAGTTGATAGATTGTATCAATCGAAAGTAATCAGTATGCATGACTAAAGGTAAAAACGCTTTATCTCTACATAATATTCAGAAAAATCTTTGGTAATGTCAGATTGTTTTAATACATTTGCATCGTTTTAATAGGGTATTAAAATGATGCAAAATGATTAAAACGAAAGATATTGTCATATTAGGGAGACCTGTCCAGTTGCAAGAGCGAAGCAAGGCACAGATGAAGGGAGCTACCATCGGAGACTCGCTGACATACAAGTTCTACGATGGAGAGTTTCATGGTATGTCCCTACTGTTTGCAGAGCCTAAAGGCAAAGTGGCCACACCACATAGCCTGTCTGTCACGGCAAGCAAACTGATTTCATTGTTCCAGCGTCCTACCGTATATATATTGCCTGCATGTCCAGCTTATGAACGGCAGAGGCTCATTGACAAAGACGTGTATTTTGTCGTCTCCGATAAATACGTTCATTTGCCCATGCTTCTGGCTAATGAACGCATACGCAAAACCAGACAGGCCAAGGCTCTGACACCAGTCGCTCAATACCTGTTACTCTATCATCTGCAGATAGAGAGTATCGAAGGAATGGCCGCACGCGACATAGAGGGCAAGATTCCATATTCATACGCAAGCATTACGCTTGGCATCACCTGTCTGGAAGACATGGGGCTGTGCCAGAAAATATCAGATGGCTCCAAGCGGAAGGTCATCCACTTTGACAAGAAGGGAAAGGAACTGTGGGAACAAGCCTTTCCGCTCCTTCTCAATCCAGTTGAAGAGCGTATTTACTGTGATGACCTGATTTCTGACGAACATTTCCCCGTATGCGGTATCAATGCCCTTGCACATTATACATGGTTGAACCCAGATACCGAAAGGACAATCATGGTGACCATCAAACAACTCCGCGAGTTCAAGTCATCAGGAGCCTTGGTACGCCCCAATGAGTTTGATGGTAACATCATCATTGAAGCATGGAAATACCCTCCTGTTACAATCATTGATACACAAACCGAATGGGTAGACAAGTTGTCTTTGGTCATCTCCCTTCGTGATGAACAAGACCCACGAGTGGAGGGTGAAGTTGAACGTTTAATTAATGATATGGCATGGAAGGATTAGAGAAATTTCGCGAAGCGTTTGAAGCCTACTCAGAAAACTACGTCATCATCGGTGGCACAGCTTGTGACATCACCATGACCGGGACGACTGTACGGCCACGCGCCACCCACGACATCGACATGATAGTAATCGTGGAAAAGATGACCGCCGACTTCGCCGAGCATTTTTGGCAATTCGTGCGTGATGGCGGTTATCGCCCAGAGAAACGCAAGCAGGAAGAAGGCGAAACCCCGAAGTACGAACTGTACCGTTTTGTCGATGGGAAGCCAGACTACCCAGAAATGATAGAACTGCTTTCACGACATCCCGACATTCTCGGCGAGCCGAAAGGACTGACCATCGAGCCACTTCCCACCAGCGAGGAGACATCAAGCCTTAGCGCCATCATCATGGACGATGACTTCTATCACTTCACCATCCAGCACAGCAGACTGACCAATGGGCTTCGCCATGCAGACTCTGCTGCACTCATAGCCCTGAAGGCACGCGCTTACCTCAATCTGCTACAAGACAAAGCTACGGGAAAGCATGTCAACAGCAAGGACATCAAGAAGCACAGGTCCGACATATTGAAGAACGTGGTCATCATGGAAGACGGCGAGATTACCGCTCCAGAACCGATTGTTGCCAGTATAAGGGATTTTGTCTCGTCTATCAGAAACGATTGGAGTACGCTCGCTGAACCTCTTGCCAAATCCTTTGACCAGGAGACATCATTTATCGAAGCATTACTGGAACAATTATACGGTCTATTCACAACAGGACGGTCATGAGAATACAATACGCATCAGACATCCATCTGGAGTTTGCCGACAACTGGAGATACTTGAAGGATAACCCTCTGCAAGTGACAGGGGATATTCTCGTCCTGGCAGGCGACATCGGATACTTGGGAGATGACAACTATATCAGGCATCCTTTCTGGGACTGGGTTTCCGAGAACTATCAGCAAGTGATAGCCTGCATGGGCAATCATGAGTTTTACAAGTATTATGACATCGCCAAACTTAAAGATGGCTATTGCCTTGAAATACGCCCAAACGTCCACAGTTATTACAATGCAGTTGTACATATAGAAGACACCGACTTCATCATAACAACGTTATGGGCTAAGATTCCCCTGAGCGAGGCATACTACACGGAGCATGTCGTAAGCGACTTCCGGCGTATCATCTTCAATGGGGAGTTGCTCACGTTTGCAGAATTCAACCGTGAGCACGAAAGGTGTCTTACGTTTTTGAAAGACGCAGTTTCATGCAGCAAAGCCAGAACGAAGATTGTAGTAACCCACCATGTTCCGTCTTTCCAGATGCAATGTCCCAAGTTCGCCGACAGCCAAGCCAATGGAGCCTTCACCGTGGAATTGGAAGATTATATCAAGGATAGCGGCATTGATTACTGGATCTATGGACACTCTCACTACAACGCGGATGTAAAGATAGGCAATACCAAGTGTATATCCAATCAACTGGGGTATGTCTTTCATGGAGAGCATGAAACTTTCAATCCTTGTAAGTTTATAGAGGTAGACTGACAACTTTACTTGAAACAATGGCATTCCCAATAAAAAGGTCGGCGCCACAGCCATTACCGTCATCACCATCTCCACCCATGCAGCAAAGGCTGAGACCCTTGCGGCATGGGTGGAGATGGTGTTTATTCTGATTGCGGGGTGGGAAATAGTGATTGCGGGGCTTGCAGTCATTATTGCAGGCTTGGCAATCACTATTTCGTGCCACGAACCCAACTTTACTGTGGACTCTGACGAGATGAGATGGGGCTCGGGCGGGATGGGCTTGGGCTCGGACGGGATGAGATGAGGCTCGTGCGGGATGGACTTGGGCTCGGGCGAGATGGGGATGGTCGCTGACGAGATGGCTGTGGACTCTGGTATGGCGGCAGCGGACTCGGGCGTATTGGCAGCAGGCTCGGGCATATTGCCTACGGGGGCTATCTTGGTCGGAGTCATGGGCGATGGAATGGGGATGGGGGCGGCGTCGGGGGCAATCGTGAGGGTGGCGACAGCGCAAATAATTGCAGCGGCGGGGTGCAATTGTTTGTAAACAAACACATTACTTAATAATAATTTTGTAACTTTGCACCAAAATAAATACAATCACAACAAATATGGAGAAGAATTTCAAGCGTACTACCGTGACTGCGGCGCTTCCTTACGCCAACGGCGGTGTGCATATCGGCCATCTCGCCGGCGTATATGTGCCTGCCGACATCTATGTAAGATATCTCAGACTGAAGAAAAAGGATGTGATATTCATCGGCGGAAGCGACGAGCACGGCGTACCCGTGACCATACGTGCCCGCAAGGAGGGCATCAGCGTGCAGGAGGTGGTAGACCGCTATCACAAGCTCATCAAGGACTCGTTTGAAGAGTTCGGCATCTCGTTCGACATCTACAGCCGCACCACCAGCAAGATACACCACAAGTTTGCATCCGACTTCTTCCGCAAGCTCTATGACGACGGCAAGCTCGAAGAGATCACCGAGGAGCAGTACTGTGACGAGGTGACCGGCGAGTTCCTCACCGACCGCAATATCGTGGGCACCTGTCCGCGCTGTGGTGCCGAGGGTGCCTACGGTGACCAGTGCGAGAAGTGTGGCGCCACCCTCTCGCCCGAGGAACTCATCAACCCCACCAACAAGAACAACCCTGGCCACGGCCTCGTGAAGCGTCCCACCAAGAACTGGTATCTCCCGCTGGGCGACTATCAGCAGTGGCTCAAGGACTGGATACTGGAGGGACACAAGGAGTGGCGTCCCAACGTGTATGGACAGTGTAAGTCGTGGCTCGACATGGACTTGCAGCCACGCGCGATGACCCGCGACCTGGACTGGGGTATCCCCGTGCCCGTAGAGGGTGCCGATGGCAAGGTGCTCTACGTGTGGTTCGACGCGCCCATCGGCTATATCTCCAACACCAAGGAGCTCTGCGACAGCGACCCGGCCCGCTGGGGCAACTGGGAGAAGTGGTGGAAGGACGACGATACCCGCCTCATCCACTTCATCGGCAAGGACAACATCGTGTTCCACTGCCTCATCTTCCCCACCATGCTCAAGGCCCACGGCGGATATATCCTGCCCGACAACGTGCCTGCCAATGAGTTCCTCAATCTGGAGAACGACAAGATTTCCACCTCGCGCAACTGGGCGGTGTGGCTCCATGAGTATCTCGTCGATTTCCCCGGCAAGCAGGACGTGCTCCGCTATGTTCTCACAGCCAATGCTCCCGAGACCAAGGACAACAACTTCACCTGGAAGGACTTCCAGGAGCGCAACAACTCTGAGCTGGTGGCCATCTATGGCAACTTTGTCAACCGCGCACTGCAGCTCACCAAGAAATACTGGGGCGGCGTGGCTCCCGCCTGTGGCGAGCTGACCGAGGTTGACCGCCAGACTATCGCCGAGTTCAAGGACGTCAAGGCCAAGGTCGAGGAGCTGCTCGACGGCTTCAAGTTCCGCGACGCGCAGAAAGAGGCCATGAACCTGGCGCGTATCGGCAACCGCTATATCACCGAGTGTGAGCCCTGGAAGGTGTGGAAGACCGACCCCAAGCGTGTGGAGACCATCCTCTACGTGTGCTTGCAGCTCTGCGCCAACCTCGCCATCGCCTTCGAGCCCTTCCTGCCGTTCTCTTCCAAGAAGCTGCGCGCCATGCTCAATATGGACACCTTCGAGTGGGAACAGCTGGGCAGCATGGACATCCTCGCCGCCGGCACTCAGCTGGGAGAGGCGTCGCTGCTCTTCGAGAAGCTGGAAGACAGCGTCATCGACGCTCAGCTGCTCAAGCTCGAGAACACCAAGAAGGCCAACGAGGCTGCCAACTATGAGCCCGAGCCTATCAAGGACAACGTGGACTTCGACACCTTTGAGAAGCTGGACATCCGCGTGGGTCTCGTCACCTCGTGCGAGAAGGTGAAGAAGTCGAAGAAGCTGCTCAAGTTCCACATCGACGACGGCACCAAGGACGGCCGCACCATCCTCAGCGGCATCGCTGCCTACTATGAAGACCCACAGGAGCTCGTGGGCAAGCAGATGTTGTTTGTAGCCAACTTCGCGCCACGCAAGATGATGGGCGAGGAAAGCCAGGGCATGATACTCTCGGCTGTCAACTACGACGGCACACTCTCTGTGACCACCACATCAAAGGATGTCAAGCCTGGAAGCCAGGTAGGATAAATATAGACTGTAGAGCCTCATGTGCCTTTCATTCCCTCGGGAAGTCTAAGGCTCATGAGGCTTTTCGCTTACCCTGGCGCGAGCAGACGGGTCATGAGCAAAGCCGCAGCGCCGATTAGCCCCGCCCTGTCAGCCCTGCCAGCCGCCAGTGTGTTCACCCCTACAGCCGTCAGCCGCCGCCCCGGTGCTCCAGTTGCTGCTCCAGAGAGACTGTATACCAACCCAAAAGTAACTATCCACTATCCGCACAACGATGAAGAGATACATCATCACCACACTTCTTGCCCTGGTAGCCATCGCGCTGCAGGCGCAGAACATCAAGGCCGTAGACCTGGGTCTGTCGGTCAAGTGGGCCGATGCCGACCTTGGCAGCGCCGACGGGGAGAGCAAGTACTACTTCCAATGGGGTGAGCCCAAGGGAGTATGGATGCAGGATTACAAGGCCTCTGCCTATCCCCCTGCCATCCAAGCCAAGCTGGACCCCAACAAGACCATATACCGAAGCCAGATAAGTAGCCAATTGGCCGAGCGAGTGGGCAAAGACAACATCCTTCTGCCCCAATACGATGCCGCCAGAGTCATTCTGCGCAGCCACTGGCGCATGCCCAACAAGGCAGACTGGACCGAACTGATAGAGAAGTGCAGGTTTGAGTGGGACAGAGTCAATGGCAGGAAGTGTATCAAGGTGACCGGCCCCAACGGCAACCACATCTTCCTCACCAACGGCGGATGGCTGGATAGCGACAACAACAAGCTGGAGAAATACTATATAGGCAAGGTGAGCTACTATTGGTCGAGCGAGGTCATGAACTATGGCTATGGCCCCGCCGAGATTATCTCCTTCTGGTGTAACAACAACCCCAAAGGCAAGATAGAGCCCCGCATCAACAAATGCGACTTCCCCGCGCGCGGC
>OGZU01000232.1_pt1 | contig 17148 bp, 20 predicted proteins | sample 1576871 | NCBI WGS metagenome assembly OGZU01 (sample SAMEA3541580, study PRJEB24748) | human gut metagenome | biome: human gut; feature: human-associated habitat; material: faeces | place: China | collected 2012
CAGGGCTACGGTTCTGAGCGTTAGGTAGCCCGGATAAGGCGCAACGCGCCGCCATCCGGGGGTGTTCCCTGCTCGCGCTGCGCTTAGCAGGGCTACGGTTCTGAGCGTTAGGTAGCCCGGATAAGGCGCAACGCGCCGCCATTCGGGTATATTCCCTGCTCGCGCTACGCTTAGCAGGGCTGCGGTTCCGTGCCGTTAGGTAGCCCGGATAACGCGGATTCAGTGGCTTTTGCGGATCAGGTAGCGGTACGGCAGGGCTTCGGTTTCCTGCGCCACCAGCTCATGCTCCATAAAGAGGCAAAAACCGGGGATATCGCGGGTGGTGGCCGGATCGTCGGCAATAATCAGCAGGGTCTCGCCCACCGGCATGGTACGCACGGTTTTACGCACCATCATCACCGGCTCCGGGCAGCGGAGCCCAAGGGCGTCCAGCGTATGGTCAGGACTGGAAAAAAGTTCGCTCATTTTTATCTCACTTCAACAAAACGGCCCTAGTTTACCCCCACTTCGCCAGTACGCAAGCCAGGTTAACGTTTGCGCGAAAAACAACCATTGCATTACGCTCGCAACGCAGTATCATGCAGCCGTTTTTAATTGGGTTCCCTCACCCCAACGTTCCGCTCCCGATTCCTTCATTGGTATGAAGCATGACGGACATAAAAAGGTCACAATATGAATCCCTTTACTACCGTACAGCGTAAGAAAGCGCTCGTCTGGCTTTCGCTATTTCATCTGCTGGTGATCACCTCCAGCAACTATCTGGTCCAGCTGCCGATCTCCATTTTTGGTTTCCATACCACCTGGGGGGCGTTCAGTTTTCCCTTTATTTTTCTCGCCACCGATCTGACGGTGCGCATTTTCGGCGCCCCGCTGGCGCGACGCATCATCTTCGCGGTGATGATCCCGGCGCTGATTATTTCCTATGGCATTTCGGCGCTGTTTTATATGGGCGAATGGCAGGGCTTTGCCGCGCTGGGCACCTTTAATCTGTTCGTCGCCCGTATCGCCGCCGCCAGCTTTATGGCTTATGCGCTGGGGCAAATTCTCGACGTCCACGTTTTCAACCGCCTGCGTCAGAATCGTCGCTGGTGGCTGGCGCCGACGGCGTCGACCCTGTTCGGTAACGTCAGCGATACCCTGGCCTTCTTCTTCATCGCCTTCTGGCGCAGCCCGGATCCGTTTATGGCCGCCCACTGGGGAGAAATCGCCATGGTCGACTACTGCTTCAAAGTGCTTATCAGCATTGTCTTCTTCTTGCCGATGTACGGCGTGCTGTTGAATATGCTGTTGAAAAAACTGGCGGATAAATCTGATTTGTCGGCATTGCAGCCAGGTTAAAGGTACTCGCTAACGGTTGTGATAAGATAACCGGATGAGCCGTTAATGGCCGTTTATCGAAAGGAAGATGTCAATGCGCAATTTGGTTAAATATGTCGGTATTGGCCTGCTGGTTATGGGGCTTGCGGCCTGTGATAACAGCGATTCAAAAGCGCCGACCGTCGGGGCGGCAGCAGAGAGCAATACCAGCGGCCAGGCGATTAGCCTGCTGGATGGTAAACTGAGCTTCACTCTGCCCGCGGGCATGGCCGACCAGAGCGGTAAGCTCGGTACCCAGGCCAACAATATGCATGTCTATTCTGACGCCACCGGCCAGAAAGCGGTGATTGTGATTGTCGGCGACAACACTAATGAAGATCTGGCGGTGTTGTCCAAACGTCTGGAAGATCAGCAGCGCAGCCGCGACCCGCAGCTGCAGGTTGTGTCTAACAAATCGATTGAGATTAAAGGCCACACCTTACAGCAACTGGACAGCATTATCTCCGCCAAAGGTCAGACCGCGTGGTCTTCCGTACTGCTCGGTAAGATCGATGACAAGCTGCTGACCCTGCAGGTCACTCTGCCAGCGGACAACCAGCAGCAGGCGCAGACCGAAGCGGAAAGCATCGTCAACACGCTGGTCATTAACTAATTTTATTGCCCTGATGCAGCGGCCTCCGGTTCAGCCACCGGGGGCCGTTTTTTTAACCGCCAGCCCAACAGTAGCGCGGCCATCACCAACCCTGCCGCCGCCAGATAAATCGCCGGTATCCCGGTCCACGCCATCAAAAGCCCGGCCAGCGGCCCGGTTATCCCCAACGACAAATCCATAAATACGGTATAGGTCGCCAGCGCCGAGCCCTGATTGTGCTGCGGCACGGCTTTTACCGCCACCACGCCCAGCGCCGGGAAGACCAGCGAGAAACCCGCGCCGGTGAGGAAAGTCCCGACTTTCGCCATCAGCGGCGTTTGTGCAAAGCCCACCAGCAGCAGGCCAATAACCTCCACGCTAAAACAGAGCATCGCCACGTTCAGGCCGCCGAGGCGGTTAATACCGTTGGGAAAAAGCAGCCGCGTGCCGACAAACGCGCAGCTGAACAGCGTTAACGCAAAGGCCGCGCCGTCCCAGCCTTTCGCGTCATAAAACAGGGTAATAAAGGTCGCGATAACCCCAAAGCCGGCAGAAGCCAACGCCAGCGCCATGCCGTAAGGCCAAACCCGGCCCAGCACCGCGCGAAATGACATCGCTTTCCCTTTCGTTGCCTTCACCGCCGTTCGCGGTAGCGCGCAAATGATAGCCACCAGAGCAACCGCCATAATGACCATCGCCAGGCCGCTGAGGCCAATGTATGAATAGCACAGCACGCCCAGCGGCGCGCCCATCGCCATCGCGCCGTAGGTCACAATGCCGTTCCACGAAATCACCCGCCCGATATGCAGCGAGCCGACAACGCCTACGCCCCATAGCGTCGACCCCGTGCCGGCAAAGCTCTGGCCAATGCCGAGGATCGCTCGTCCAAGGCATAACAGCAGCAGACTCAGCAGTGGCCAGCTGCTGCTCCAGGCTGCCAGCAGGTAGCTCAAACCACTCAGGAAGCAGCCGCACAGGCCGAAAACGACAATCTTTTTCGGCCCGAGCAGATCGGCGTAGCGCCCGGCGTGCGGTCGGCTCAGCAGCGTGGCGAAATACTGGAGACTAATCACCAGCCCGGCCCAGAAGGCGCTAAAACCCATCACATCGTGAACGTAGCCCGGCAGAACCGCCAACGGCAGGCCGATAGTGAGATAGCTGGCAAAGTTGAAAATAACGACGGAGACAATCCGCAGATTAAGGCGCAGTCCATTGAGCGCCGGTTCGGCGACGGGTTCGGGCATCAGGTTCCACCAGATATTGGCAACAGATATCTACTATTTACCATGTCCGGTCGGTAATTGCAGTTCCCGCTATTGGCGCCATCTATTCAGCGGAATTATCATCCTTTATGGGGAGATTAACGCAATAAATTGCACTAAGCGGTGAAAATACCGAAAATACAGCATTATCTCATCGCAAAGTTTTGCGCTGCGGATATGCTTGGCGTCACCCTTAGCTGGCGAGGCTGATTTTCGGTTGCAAAGCCCCCAATTAACGGCTTCGTGATGGTTATCGCCGGGTTTCGGGTTCTATAAACGTCGCGATCATAGAACTACAGGCTTACCGCGGACGCGCGTAGATGAATTTTACCCTGAACATAATCGACTGGCAGGCGAGAGCGCCTGGGCTTTGCGAAGCCGAGCAGTGGCAGCAATGGTCACGGGATTCACACGCCATCGATCCGGCGGCCCCGGCGGCCAAACTCAACGAACTGCCAATGATGACCGCTCGCCGACTTAGCTCCGGCAGCAAGCTGGCGGTTGAGTGCGGGCTGGCGATGCTGCGCCGCCATGAGATCGACGCCGTTCTCTATACCAGCCGTCACGGCGAACTAGAGCGCAACTATCGGATCCTCCACGCCCTGGCGATGGAGCAAGCGGTTTCGCCTACCGATTTCGCCTTATCGGTACATAATTCCGCCGTTGGTAATCTGACGATTGCGGCGAAAAAACCCATTGTATCATCATCGCTTTCTGCCGGGCGCGACACTTTCCAGCAGGGATTATACGAAGTCATGGGGCTTCTGCAGGCAGGTTATCAACGCGTGTTGATGGTTGATTTTGATGGTTTTCTGCCGGAGTTTTACCATTCGCAGCTGCCGACGGCTATGCCGACCTGGCCCTATGCGACGGCCTGGGTTATTGAGTCCGGCGGCGAATGGCAGTGCCAGGCCGAGCGCCATGATGCCGTTCCTGAAAGCCCCCTACCGCAAAGCCTGCTGTTTTTACGGCACTATCTGCAGAATTCCCGTACGTTCACCCTGCCCGGCGAGCGCGTGCAGTGGCGCTGGAGCCGCGCATGACGCCGCTTTTCCAACGGTTAAATCGCCTGTGGCGCGCGGCGATGACCGGATTCTGTTTCGCACTGTTTGGCGTCGGTGGGCTGCTGCTCTCACTGATCTGGTTCAATCTGCTGCTGATCGTAGTGCGCGATAGCACCCGCCGTCGTCATCTCGCGCGGCGCAGCATTTCCGCCAGCTTTCGCGTTTTTCTTAACGTCGTGAAAGCCGTCGGCGTACTGGACTACCAGATTAAAGGGCGCGAGATTTTACGTCAGGAGCGCGGTTGCCTGGTGGTCGCTAATCATCCCAGCCTCATCGACTACGTGATGCTGGCCTCGGTGATGCCGGAAACCGACTGCCTGGTGAAAAGCGCGTTGCTGAAAAACCCATTTGTCAGCGGCGTGATCCGCGCGGCGGATTATTTGATTAACGATCGCGCCGATACCCTGCTTCCGGCCAGTCGGCAACGCTTACAGCAGGGCGATACTATTTTGATTTTCCCGGAAGGAACCCGAACGGTGCCGGGAGAAAAAATGCAGCTGCAGCGCGGCGCGGCCAATATCGCCGTGCGCTGCGGCAGCGATTTACGCGTCGTCGTTATCCGCTGTACCGAGCATATGCTGGGCAAACAGAGCAAATGGTACGACCCGCCGCGAACGAAGCCGTTATTTACCGTTGAAGTCGGAGAACGGCTACGAATAGACCAATTTTACGATGCCAACACACAAGAACCGGCGCTGGCCGCACGGCAGTTAAACCGGCATATTTTGCTTAAATTAGAATCAGGCGTTGCGCCTGAAACAGGAATTAATGATGGAAGCGCTCTATCTTGAAATTAAAAATCTGATTATCAGTACATTGAACCTGGACGAGTTGTCCGCTGATGATATCGACACCGATGCCGCGCTGTTTGGCGATGGTCTGGGTCTGGACTCCATCGATGCGCTGGAGCTGGGTCTGGCGGTGAAAAAACAGTACGGCGTGGTGCTGTCGGCAGAAAGCGAAGAGATGCGCCAGCACTTCTTTTCCGTCGCCACGCTGGCATCCTTTATTCAAGCGCAGCGTGCCTGAGGAGAACCGTTATGACCGAACAAAAAGCTATTTACGAAGAAGTCTCCGCGCTGCTGGTGAAGGTGTTTGAAATCGATCCGCAGGATATTAAACCTGAGGCCCGCCTGTACGAAGACCTCGAACTGGACAGCATCGACGCCATCGACATGTTCGTCCATCTACAAAAGAAAATCGGCAAGAAAATCAAGCCAGAAGACTTTAAAACCGTACGCACCGTGCAGGACGTGGTCGATGCGGCGGATCGCCTGCTGAAAGAAGCGTAATTCACCGTGTCGGGCATCCGCTCGCTGCCGGTCGTTTCAATTATGACGGGGTTATTACTGCTGACCTGGCCATTTTTGATCTGGTTTGGCCTCGCGCATAACAGCCTGCCATGGCTGTTGCCGCTAATGGCGCTACTGCTGTTTTTACGCTTTCGCCAGACCCGGCGACAGTCAGGGCCGTTGAGCGTGGTCACTCAGATCGTTGCGGTAGCCGGCATGACGCTGTGCATTGCCAGCTACCTGCTAAAGACCCATCAGCTACTGCTATTTTACCCGGTGGTGGTGAGCGGCGTGATGCTGGCGGTGTTTGGCGGTTCGCTGTGGTCAAGTATGCCTGTAGTCGAGCGCCTGGCGCGGTTGCGGGACCCGGTTCTTCCTGAGCAAGCCGTGCGCTACACCCGCCGGGTCACCCAAATCTGGTGCGCCTTTTTCATCGGCAACGGCGGTATAGCGCTGGTTACCGCGTTATACGGCGATATGTCGCTATGGACGGCGTGGAACGGCATGATTTCCTATCTGCTGATGGGCATGTTGATGGCCGGAGAGTGGCTGGTGCGCCAGCGGGTGATTAAACGAGATAAACCATGATGCAGCCCCTCACGCTGGCCCAGTGGCTCAGCGCCCCGCGTCCGCCGCAAACGCTGATTGCGTGGCAGGAAGCGCACAGCTGGACGCTGGCGCATCTGCGCTATGATGTCGCTCACCTGCTTAACAACCTGCAACAACAGCCAGGCGAGCGTTGGGCGCTCTGTTTTGACAACAGCTACCTGTTTTTGGTCGCGCTGTTGGCCACGCTGCATGCGGGGAAAACGCCAGTGCTCCCTGGCCATAGTCGAGCGGCGCTATTAACAGCGAGCGCTTTTCGACGGCATCCTGAGCGATAAGCCGCTGCCATGGCGCGGGCCGCTGCGGGTTATCCAGTCCGCCATGGCGACCGCATCCCACGAATACGCGTTCCCGGCGATCGGCGATAACGCCTGCATTGAGCTTTTTACCTCCGGTTCTACCGGTGAACCAAAGCGAATTAGTAAGCCCGTTAAGAGTCTCGACCGCGAGGCGGCGCTGATAGCCGCGCACTATGCCGGGCGCCTGGCAGGCAGTCGAGTAGTGGCATCGGTCGCGCCGCAGCACTTATACGGCCTGACGTTCCGTCTGTTCCTGCCAATGGCGCTGGGGTTGCCGCTGCACGCGGCGATGATTGAGTACGCCGAGCAGTTGGCGGCATTAAGCCATGACCATCATTATTTATTTATCAGTAGCCCGGCTTTTCTCAAACGTCTCGACTATCGGCTTACCCCGCCGCCGGTCGCGATGATTTTGTCCGCCGGCGGCAAGCTGCCCTGGCAGGATGCCGTGCACACCGCTAACTGGTTCAATACCTGGCCGGATGAAATCTACGGCAGCACGGAAAGCGGGGTTATCGCCTGCCGCCAGCGCCTGCAAGATAATGCGCCGTGGCAGCCGTTCCCAGGCATCCGCTTTCAGCCGCAGGGCAACACAATTCGTCTATTTTCGCCGCTTATCGCCGACGATAACGGCCTGGTTATCGATGATATTTTGCATTTCAATGAAAGCGGTCAATTCCAGCTGGCAGGTCGTCGCGACCGGGTAGTGAAAATTGAAGAGAAGCGCATTTCGCTAAGCGAAGTGGAATACCGGTTACTGCAACTGGATGGCATTCTTGAGGCCGCCGTCCTGCCGATTACCCGCGGCAGCCGCCAGAGCGTTGGCGCGTTGTTAGTGCTCGATCATGACGCCCGTCGCCGCTGGGGGAAAAGCCAGGAATTACAATGGCGGAAAGCGCTGCGCGCCTCGCTGGAACCTGTGGCCATCCCTCGCTACTGGCGGGTGGTTGACGAGATCCCCGTTAATAGCATGAATAAGCGTGTCTACGCGCAATTACAGGAGTTATTTCATGAAGCCCCATGAAATTGAGCGCCGTCAGCCGCAAGCCGATCGGGTTGAAATCGTGCTCTCTCTCGACCCGGCGCTATTCTGGTTTCGCGGCCATTTTGCCGTGCAGCCGCTGCTACCCGGCGTCGCACAGATCGATTGGGCGATGCATTACGCCACCCGCCTGCTCGCGCCCGGCTGGCGCTTTCATGACATTCAGAACGTGAAATTTCAGTCGCCGCTGCTGCCGGGCGCGATCGTCACGCTCACCCTGACATGGCAGGAGGCGCGCCAGACCCTGACCTTTAGCTATCAGCGCCACGACGGTGAAACCCGGCACACCGCCAGCAGCGGGAAAATTCGCTTATGCCGCTAGCTTTCTCTCCCTGCGTGCTGATCCCCTGCTATAACCACGGCACCATGATGCCACGGGTGCTGGCGCGCCTGCAGCCCTTTGGCCTGCCTTGCATCGTGGTGGACGACGGCAGCGATAGCAGTACGCGGCAGCAGTTGGAGCGGCTGGCGGCGGAAACCGCTAATCTGACCTTAATCCGCTTACCACAGAACGCGGGCAAAGGCGCAGCGGTGATCCGTGGGCTACAGGCCGCAGCGCAATCCGGGTTCAGCCACGCGGTGCAGGTCGATGCCGATGGTCAGCACGCCATCGAAGATATTCCGCAACTGTTGGCGCTGGCGCAGGCCCATCCCGAAGCGCTGATTTCCGGCCAACCGATTTACGACGACTCCATCCCGCGTTCCCGCCTCTACGGGCGCTGGATAACCCACGTCTGGGTATGGATTGAAACGCTGTCGCTGCAGTTGAAAGACAGCATGTGCGGTTTTCGCGTCTACCCGGTGACGCCAACGCTACAGCTGGCGCAGCGCGTGTCACTCGGCCAGCGAATGGATTTTGATACCGAAGTGATGGTGCGCCTCTACTGGCAGGGAAATACCAGCTATTTTGTGCCAACCCGCGTGACCTACCCGCCGGACGGTTTGTCGCATTTTGATGCCATCAAAGATAACGCATCTCGCTGATGCACACGCGTCTGTTCCTCGGCATGCTGCCGCGGATCCCCTCGCTGTTGTTTCGCCGCGCCTCGCCGCACTGGGCGCGTCAGCAGGAGGTAAAAGGATTATGGGGAATGCGCCTGATGCTACTGGTGTGGCGGCTGCTGGGGCGCAAGGCGTTCTCGCTGCTGCTTTATCCGGTGGTCGGCGTGTACTGGCTGACGGCCGCGACGGCCCGCCGTGCTTCGCAACAATGGATAACCCGCGTGCGCGAACAGCTCGCCGCGCGCCAGATGCCGATACCGCCAACGCTAACCAGCTATCGGCACTTCCAGCGCTTCGGCGAGGCGATGCTGGATAAAATCGCCAGCTGGCGCGGCGAATTGCAGTTCGGCCGCGACGTGGTTTTTACCGCAGGCGCCGAGGAGACGCTAAATATCAGCGATCCGCGGGGGAAGCTGCTGTTGGTTTCGCATCTCGGCGATGTCGAAGCCTGCCGCGCGCTGGCGCAACTACAGGGCGGCAAAACCATCAACGCTCTGGTATTCAGCGAAAATGCGCAACGTTTTAAACAGATTATGACGGAAATGGCCCCTCAGGCCGGGCTCAACCTGATGCCGGTGAACGATATCGGCCCGGATACCGCCATCCTGTTGCAAGAAAAGCTGGATCGCGGCGAGTGGATCGCGATTGTCGGCGACCGTATTGCGGTTAACCCGCAGCGTGGCGGCGAATGGCGTGTCTGCTGGAGCCGTTTTATGGGGCAAGCCGCCCCCTTCCCGCAGGGGCCATTTATCCTCGCCGCCATTTTGCGCTGCCCGGTTAATTTGCTTTTCGCTCTCCGCCAGCAGGGCAAACTGCGCATTTACTGCGAGCCGTTCGCCGACCCGCTGCTATTACCGCGCGCCGATCGCCAACAGGCATTGCAACACATCATCGACCGCTACGCCGAACGGCTGGAACACTACGCGCTGCAGTCGCCGCTCGACTGGTTTAACTTTTTCGATTTCTGGCGTTTGCCGGATCCCAAAGACAAGGAGTAAAGGGTGCTTAACGATCCCCGTTTTACTGCTGAAGTAGAGCTGACTATTCCGTTTCATGACATCGATATGATGGGCGTCGTGTGGCATGGCAACTATTTCCGCTACTTCGAAATTGCCCGTGAGGCGCTGCTTAACCAGTTCAACTACGGCTACCGGCAGATGAAAGCCTCAGGCTATTTGTGGCCGGTGGTCGATACCCGCGTAAAATACCGCGACGTTATCACCTTCGAGCAGCGCATTCGCGTGCGCGCGCGGATAGAAGAGTTTGAGAACCGCCTACGCATTGGCTACGAAATTTTTGATGTCGATAGCGGCAAGCGCACCACCACCGGCTACACCATCCAGGTTGCGGTGGATGAAAACAGCCGCGAGATGTGTTTCGTCAGCCCGGATATCCTGTTTGAACGCATGGGGGTTACGCCATGAGATTACTGCTGCTGTTAGGGCTGTTTATCAGCCCGCTGGTCAGCGCCCTCACGCTTGATGACCTGCAAAAACAATTTAGCGAACAGCCAGTGGTACGCGCCCACTTCGATCAAGTTCGCACGATTAAGGATCTGCCGCAGCCGCTACGATCCCAGGGGCAGATGTTGATCGCCCGCGATAAGGGGTTGCTGTGGGATCAAACCTCGCCGTTCCCCATGCAGCTGTTGCTGGATGACAAACGGATGGTGCAGGCGATCAACGGCCAGCCGCCGCAAACCATTACTGCCGAAAACAATCCGCAAATGTTCCAGTTCAACCATTTGCTGCGCGCGCTGTTCCAGGCGGATCGAAAAGTCCTGGAAGATAACTTCCGCGTGGAATTTGCCGATAAAGGCGAAGGCCAGTGGACGCTGCGCCTGACGCCCATAACTACGCCGCTGGATAAGATTTTTGCCCGCATCGATTTGGCCGGGAAAGACTATCTGGAACATATTCAGCTCAACGACAAGCAAGGCGATCGCACCGAGATCACCCTTTCCCAACACCAATTGACGCCTGCGCAACTGACCGATGACGAACGCCAACGCTTTGCCGCCCAGTAAACGCCCCGCGTTGTTATGGGCCGTCGCCTGCCTGCTCCTGGCGGGCGCGCTGCTGGCGCTGCTGCCGCAGGCCCGGCTCAACAGCAGCGTACTGGCGATGCTGCCGAAGCAGACGCTTGGCGCAATCCCGCCCAGCCTGAACGACGGTTTTATGCAGCGCCTTGACCGCCAGCTGGTCTGGCTGGTCAGCCCCGGTAAACAGGCCGATCCGCAGGTGGCCGGCGACTGGCTGCGTCTGCTGCAAACCTCGAAAGCGCTGGCCGAGGTAAAAGGCCCAATGAATGCCGATAATCAGCAGGCCTGGGGGACCTTTTTCTGGCAGCATCGTAACGGTTTAATTGACCCCGCTACCCGCGCGCGCCTGCAAAACGGCGGCGAAGCGCAGGCGCAATGGATCCTCTCACAGCTCTATTCGGCATTTTCCGGCGTCAGCGGCAAAGAACTGCAAAACGATCCGCTGATGTTGATGCGCGGCTCGCAGCTGGCGATGGCGAAAGGCGGCCAGCGGATGCAACTGCAGGATGGCTGGCTGGTGACCAAAGATGCCCAGGGCAACCTCTGGTATCTGTTGCATGGCGAACTGGCGGGTTCCTCATTCGATATGCAGAAGACGCACCGGCTGGTCACTACGCTCGGAGAGCTGGAGAAGCAGTGGAAAACGCAGCATCCGCAGGCGCAGCTGCTGTCGCGCGGCACCGTGTTCTATAGCGATTACGCCAGTCAGCAGGCGAAGCACGATATTTCTACACTCGGCGCGGCGACGCTGTTCGGCGTGATCCTGCTTATCGTCGCGACGTTTCGTTCGCTGCGCCCGCTGCTGCTGTGCCTGATTTCCATCGCCATCGGCGCGCTGGCCGGCACCGTCGTCACGCTGCTGCTATTTGGCGAGCTGCATCTGATGATCCTGGTGATGAGCATGAGCATCATCGGCATCTCCGCCGACTATACGCTCTATTATCTGACCGAACGGATGGTGCATGGCGCGGAATCAACCCCGTGGCAAAGCCTCGCCAAAGTGCGTCATGCGTTGCTGCTGGCGCTACTTACTACCGTGGCGGCTTATCTGATTATGATGCTGGCCCCCTTTCCGGCGATTCGCCAGATGGCGCTCTTCGCGGCGGTCGGCCTGAGCGCCTCGTGTCTGACGGTAATTTTCTGGCATCCATGGTTGTGCCGTGGACTTCCCGTGCGCCCGGTGCCGGCGATGGCATTGTTGTTACGCTGGCTTGCCGCCTGGCGACGCCATAAAAAGCTGTCCATCGGCCTCCCCGTCGCGCTGGCCCTGTTCTCGCTGGCGGGTCTCGCGACGCTGCGGGTGGATGATGATATTTCGCAGCTCCAGGCGTTGCCGCAGGATATCCTGGCCCAGGAAAAAGCCATCACCGCGCTCACCGGGCAAAGCGTCGATCAAAAGTGGTTTGTGATTTACGGCAAAACGGCCCAGCAGACGCTGCAGCGCCTGGAGGCATTTATGCCCGCGCTGACGCAGGCGCAAAGCGACGGCCTGCTCGGCGGATATCGCGCTATCCCCCTGAATTCACTCGCTCGCCAACAGCAGGATCTTGCCCTGCTGCAACGCGCCGCGCCCACCGTCAGTAACGTGCTGAACCACGCCGGACTGGCAACGATCAATCCCGATCTCAACCCGATGCCAGTGACCGTCGACGTCTGGCTTGCCAGCCCGGCCAGCGAAGGTTGGCGACTGCTGTGGCTGACGCTGCCGGATGGCGAAAGCGGCGTACTGGTCCCGGTGAGCGGCGTGAAAGACAGCGCGGCGCTAAAAACGCTTAGTACACAACAGGCTGGCGTTGCGTGGGTCGATCGCAAAAGCGATTTCGACCAGTTGTTCGCGCTCTACCGCCACATTCTAACCGGCCTGCTGGGCGTTGCGCTGGCGGTGATTGCCTGCGGCGCTATGCTCCGCCTTGGCTGGCGCAAAGGGCTGGTTAGCCTAGTGCCGTCGGTATTGTCGCTGGGATGCGGGCTGGCGGTGCTGGCATTTAGCGGCCACGCGGTTAACCTGTTCTCCTTGCTGGCGCTGGTGCTGGTACTGGGCATCGGCATTAACTACACGCTGTTTTTCAGCAACCCGCGTGGTACGCCGCTGACATCGCTGCTGGCGGTCACCCTGGCGATGATGACCACCTTATTGACGCTCGGCATGTTGGTGTTTAGCGCCACGCAGGCCATTAGCAGTTTTGGTATTGTTTTGGTAAGCGGCATTTTCGCCGCCTTCCTGCTTTCGCCGTTAGCGATGCCGACCAAAAAAGAGAAAAAAAGACGATGAGAAGACCATCATTCTGGCGCGCCTTCGCGCTACTCGCCGCCTTATTGCTGGCCGGCTGCAGCTGTTCGCAGCCGGAGCCGCAAGGCCGCCCGCAGGCGTGGCTGGAACCGGGTACGCGCGTCACGTTGCCGCCGCCTGGTATCTCGCCGGACATCAGCTCGCAGCAGTTGCTCACCGGCAGCTTCAACGGCCAAACCCAGTCGCTGCTGGTCATGCTCAATGCCGATGATAAAAAGCTCACGCTGGCGGGTCTGTCGTCCGTCGGTATCCGCCTGTTCCTGGTGACCTATGATGAAAGAGGGCTGCGCGCTGAACAGTCGATGGTGGTTCCGCAACTGCCGCCAGCCAGCCAGGTGCTGGCCGATGTGATGCTCAGCCACTGGCCGGTTAGCGCATGGCTGCCGCAGTTGCCAAAAAGGTGGACGTTGACCGAGCGCGGCGACAAACGCGAACTACGTAACGCGCGCGGGAAGCTGGTCACCGAAATCACCTATATCAACCGCAAAGGCCAGCGCGTGCCGATCAGCATCGAACAGCACGTCTTTAAATACCACATCACCATTCAATACCTGGGTGACTGAGATGATCTACATTTCCGCCGTCGGCATGATTAACGCGCTGGGCCGCGATAACGATGAAATCGCCGCCAATTTGGCTCGCGGTATTGCGCCCGGCATGCGTCCGCGCGGGGGGTGGCTACAGGGGCATCCGCAGGCGGTGTTCGCGGGCGTGGACGGCGAATTGCCCGCCATTCCCGATACCTTTAGCGCCCATCGTTCGCGCAATAATCAGCTGCTGCTGGCGGCGCTGGCGCAAATTCAGCCGCAGGTGGATCGCGCCATCGCCCAATACGGACGAGAGCGCGTGGCCGTAGTGCTCGGCACCAGCACCTCGGGGCTGGATGAGGGTGACGCGCATGTCACCCTGACGCTTGGCGGCAAGGAAAGCGCGGCCTGGCAATATCCGCAACAGGAGCTGGGCGACCCATCGCGTTTTCTCAGCCACTGGCTGGCGCTGGATGGCCCGGCATTTACGCTGTCAACCGCCTGCTCCTCCAGCGCCAGAGCGATTATCAGCGGACGCCGACTAATTGAAGCCGGGCTGGCGGATGTGGCGATCGTCGGCGGCGCGGACACCCTCAGCCGAATGCCGATCAACGGCTTTCACAGTCTGGAATCGCTCTCCACGACGCAGTGCCAGCCGTTTGCCCGCGACCGTAACGGCATCACTATCGGCGAAGGGGCGGCGCTGATGCTGTTGACCCGCGAACCGCAGCCAGTCGCGCTACTGGGTATCGGCGAGTCCAGCGACGCCTGGCATATTTCCGCCCCGCATCCTGAAGGAGAGGGGGCGATCCGCGCCATCCAGCAGGCGCTGGGGGATGCGGGCATCGCCCCTGAACAAGTGGGTTATATCAACCTGCACGGCACCGCCACGCCGCTTAACGATAGAATAGAGTCTCACGTCATCAACGCGCTATTTGGCGTTCGGGTACCCTGTAGTTCAACGAAACACCTGACCGGACACACGCTGGGCGCCGCGGGGATCACCGAAGCCGCCATCGGCATGCTGATTCTGCAGCGAAACCTGCCGCTGCCAGCGCAGGATTTCAGCCAGTCGCCGCGCGATGAAACACTACCGCCATGCGGGATCATCGAACATCCCCTGCCGCTGCCGCGACCGATTATCCTGTCGAATTCTTTTGCTTTTGGCGGTAACAACGCCAGCATCCTGCTCGGGAGCATTCAATGAACCACTATTTATCGCCTGGCGACTATCTACCGCACGATGCGCCGATGCTGCTGCTGGAAGAAGTCGTCAATGTGACCGACGAAACCGCGACCTGCCGGGTCACGGTCTCGCCCCATAGCGTCGTGGCGCCATTTCTCGATGCCGAGGGCAATCTCCCCGGTTGGTTCGCCCTTGAATTAATGGCGCAAACCGTCGGCGTCTGGTCCGGCTGGCACCGCCTGCAAAAAGGGCAAGCATCCATCTCATTAGGTATGGTGCTTGGCGCGCGAGAATTAGTCTGCGCGGCCGGCTCCCTGCCGCGCGGCAAAGCACTGTCCATTACCGTTAAACTGCTCATGCAGGACGAGCGTTTCGCTAGCTTCGAAGGCGCCGTGATGGCGGACGATGACCTGCTGGCCAGCGGAAGGGTTAATACCTTCCAGCCAACGCCAACAGAACTTAACACCCTATTTCAACAAGGAGCGTCAGAATGAGTCGTTCAGTTTTGGTTACCGGCGCCAGCAAAGGTATCGGTCGCGCCATCGCCTGCCAGCTGGCGGCGGACGGTTTTATGGTAGGCGTCCACTTTCATCGCGACGCGTCAGGCGCGCAGCAGACGCTGGAGGCGATTACCGCCGCCGGCGGCGCGGGGCGTCTGCTGAGCTTTGACGTCGCCAATCGCACGCAGTGCCGCGAAGTCCTTGAGCAGGATATGGCCGAACACGGCGCGTGGTACGGCATTGTCAGCAACGCCGGCATCGCCCGCGACGGCGCCTTCCCGGCGCTCGGCGAAGACGACTGGGACGCGGTGATCCACACCAACCTCGACAGTTTCTACAACGTTATTCATCCGTGCATCATGCCGATGATTAGCGCACGCCAGGGCGGGCGCATCATCACGCTCTCTTCCGTTTCCGGCGTGATGGGCAACCGCGGTCAGGTCAACTATAGCGCCGCCAAGGCGGGTATCATCGGCGCCACCAAAGCGCTGGCGATTGAACTGGCGAAGCGCAAAATCACCGTGAACTGCATCGCCCCCGGACTTATCGACACCGGGATGATCGAAATGGAAGAGGCCGCGTTGAAAGAGGCGATGTCGATGATCCCGATGAAACGCATGGGACAGGCGGAAGAAGTGGCGGGACTGGCGAGTTATTTAATGTCGGATGTGGCGGGTTATGTCACCCGGCAGGTCATTTCCATCAATGGAGGGATGTTATGACACGCCGTGTGGTCATTACCGGGATGGGCGGCGTCACCGCATTTGGCGAAAAATGGCAGGATGTCTCGGCGGGGCTGAAGAGATATAAAAACGCCGTACGCGCCATGCCGGAGTGGCGTATTTACGACGGGCTGCATACGCTGCTGGGCGCGCCGATCGATGATTTCACCCTGCCCGACCACTATACCCGCAAGCGCATTCGCGCGATGGGGCGCGTATCGTTGCTCTCCACCCGCGCCACTGAACTGGCGCTGGAGCAGGCCGGGCTAATCGACGATGCCGTACTGAGTAACGGCGAAACCGGCATCGCCTACGGTTCATCAACCGGCAGTACCGCCCCGATGAGCGAATTCGCCACCATGTTGACGGAAAAGCACACCAATAATATTACTGCTACCACCTACGTGCAGATGATGCCGCATACCACCGCCGTCAATACGGGCCTGTTTTTTGGCCTGCGCGGCCGCGTGATCCCGACGTCCAGCGCCTGTACCTCCGGAAGCCAGGCGATTGGTTACGCCTGGGAAGCGATTCGCCACGGCTATCAAACGGTGATGGTCGCCGGCGGCGCGGAAGAGCTTTGCCCGTCGGAGGCCGCGGTATTCGATACTCTGTTTGCCACCAGCCAGCGCAATGAGCAGCCCGACATTACCCCCTCCCCCTTTGATGTGCTGCGCGATGGGCTGGTGATTGGCGAAGGGGCCGGTACTCTCATTCTGGAAGAACTGGAGCACGCCAAAGCACGCGGGGCGACCATTTACGGCGAAATCATCGGCTTCGCCACCAACTGCGATGCTGCGCATATCACTCAACCGCAGCGTGAAACCATGCAGATCTGCATGGAACAATCATTAAAAATAGCAGGCCTGAGCGCCCGGGATATCGGCTACATTTCGGCCCACGGCACCGCGACCGACCGCGGCGATATCGCCGAAAGCCAGGCGACGGCGGCGATTTACGGCGATAGCGTGCCGATCTCCTCGCTGAAAAGCTATTTCGGCCATACCCTTGGCGCCTGCGGGGCGCTGGAAGCGTGGATGAGTCTGCAGATGATGCGCGAGGGCTGGTTCGCGCCAACGCTGAATTTGCATAATCCGGACGCCAATTGCGGAGAACTGGATTACATCATGGGCGAAGCGCGCCAGATTGATTGTGAATTCCTGCAGAGTAACAACTTCGCCTTCGGCGGTATTAACACCTCAATGATTATTCAGCGCTGGTCCTGAAATGTATCAGCTTATCCTTGGCCAAATCTCAACGCTTAGCGCCCTGCCGTTACCGACTGGGTTAGCGGCCCAGGCCCCTGATGGCCCGCGGCGGGCAAGCTGGCTTGCCGGGCGCGCGCTGCTGGCGCATGCGGCGGCCCC
>OGZU01000254.1_pt1 | contig 16486 bp, 13 predicted proteins | sample 1576871 | NCBI WGS metagenome assembly OGZU01 (sample SAMEA3541580, study PRJEB24748) | human gut metagenome | biome: human gut; feature: human-associated habitat; material: faeces | place: China | collected 2012
CCTTACTTTGGCAATTCTTAACGTGGTCGGTGAGGGTGGGAAACGGTGCTTCGGGATGGGGTAAAAATAAAAAAGGGACTCCGCTGAGTCCCAATCTTTATTAACCTTAAATCTAATACCATGAAAAACACGATGCAAAGGTATAAGGTTTTTATCATATCTGCAAATAAATTACCTCTTTTTTTGCTAAAAACTATAATTATTGACTTAAATCAACACTACGCCCTCCTGTTTCTTGCCATCCATGAGTATTTTGAGCGGTTTGTCAAATCTCACGTGCCTTACAAATTGAGTCTCTTCGACTGCGGGCATCGCGTCGAGCACCTCCTTGCGGTAGATGCCGTTGTCGGTGTTGGTATCGATGGTGAAGTAGCCCACGCCAAAGCTGGTGAGGTTCTGGAAAAAGTGGGTGCCCTGGCTGGGGTCCACGCGGTAGTTCTTGAGTTCGACCTCGACGATGACCTGAGCGGCGCTGATGTGAGGCCACTTGACCGGCACACCCAGCCACGGGTCGCTCGAGCCCCACCGTCCGGGCCCTATGAGCACGTATCCACGGCCTTCGTCGAGGAAACGGCGGTTGATGCGTTCTATCTCGCAGGCTATGGCGGGGTTGTTGATGGCTGTAAACTGGTCGTCGGTCTTGACATAGACCACATCGGTCACCTCTTCGTTGGCGCCGTGGCCCAGCGAGTTGTGGGAGCGCAGCAGGCAGCGGTCGTCGCTGATGGCGCAGATGTCTTCGTCGAGCATCTGCTTGCTGTCTACGATGGGCCTTATCTGCAGGAGGAAGAAGCTGCCTGTGCGGTCGGCGTTGAGGTTGCAGGCAAACTCCACCTCTATGGGACGTCTCATCTCTGCCGCTCCGTAGCCCATGGTCATCTGCAGCAGTTGGGGCAGGGGGAACACATCTTGCTGCAGCACTCCGGCAAAGGAGATTATCTTGCGTCCGCCGTCGTAGAGTCCGTCGCGTATCACCTGATCGTAAGGGTCGTAGGTCGATGCGATGAAGTTGAGCGCATGGTCGGCCTCGGCGTCCTTGACCCGGAGTTTGAGGATGTTGAACCCATCGTCGACCTTGAAGTCTTCGCCCACGTGTTGCATATCGAGCGCATAGAACTGGGTCTGTGTCTCGCGCAGCGCAGTCTCCATCTCGCTCGTCTGCAATACCTGATGAGGATGATAGGGCGAAACGCGCAGCGTCTGTCCTCCATCTACGATATATTTGCCCAGACCCAGCGCGAGCGAGGCGATACCCTCGTCGGCCTGTTCGTCGCCGATGGGGTAGTAGTTGATAGACCGCAGCACACCCGAGAAGTTGGGGTAGAAGCGGTTGCCATACTGGTGGCCCACCACCTCCTGCAGTATCACCGCCATCTTCTCCTGGTCTATCACGTTGCTTGTGGCGGTCATGTAGGCCTTGGAGTCGCGGTAGAATACCGAGGCATAGACGCCCTTGATGGCACACGCCAGCATCTGCAGCATGGCATACTTGTCGGCGAGATAGGGTATCATGTAGGTTGAGTAGATGCCGGCGAAGGGCTGATAGTGTGCGTCTTCGAGCAGCGATGATGAGCGTATGGCTATAGGACTCTGTATGGCTTCGAAGAAAGCATAGAAGTCGGCGATGAACTCATCGGGCAGCTGCGCCTGGAGGAAGTGCTGGAGTATCTCTTCGTCAGAGGCGTCGCTGAGGGCTATCTGGTAGAGGTTGTTCTGCTCCATAAACCGGTCGAAGACATCGGTGCAGAGCACCACGGTCTTGGGTATCTGCACGCTGACGCCGGCAAACTGGTTGAAGTCGGGGTGGCGCTTGATGATGTTGTCCAGAAAAGCCAGGCCACGGCCCTTGCCGCCGAGCGAGCCTTCGCCGATGCGTGCGAAGTGGCTGAAGCGGTCGAATTTCTTGCGGTCGAACACCGCCACCACGCCCTGGTTTTTCAGGTGTCGGTACTGGACGATGGCATCGTAGATAATCTGTCGGTGGGCATCGACATCCTGCAACTTGTTCCATGTCACATCCTTGAGGAACGCCGACACGGGGAAGATGGCGCGCGCCGAGAGCCAGCGGCTCATGTGGTTGCGGCTGATGTGGTAGAGCATGGAGTCGTTGGGAATCTTGAAGATGTTGTCCTGAAGCTCCTTCAGACTGTGTATACGCAGTATCTCCTCGTGGCTGCGTGGGTCGCGGAAGACGAAATCGCCAAATCCCATGTGCTCTTCCATCAGCCGGCGTAGGTCGAGGCTCATCTTCTTGGAGTTCTTGTCGACAAACCTGAAGCCCTCGGCTTCGGCCTTGGCGCGGTTGCTGCTCTCGGAGCTCTCCATGATGAGCGGCACATACTCGTTGCGGCTGCGTATCTCGCGGAAGAGCTTGATGCCGGCTTCGGGGTCCTTCTCGCCTTGGATGGGGAAGCGGGCGTCGCTGATGACGCCCAATACATTGTCGCTATAGCGTTCGTACATGGCCATTGCCTCTTCATAGGTGCGCGCGAGCACCACCTTGGGTCGTCCGCGCATACGCATGGTGGCGGCATGGCGGTTGAGCGCCTCGGTCGAGAAGCGCTGGCTCTGCAGCAGTATATAATTATAAAGGTTGGGGAGTATCGAACTGTAGAACCTTATGCTGTCTTCGACCACCAGAATCATCTGCACACCCGCCTCGTGGATGTCGTGGTCCAGATTCATCTTGTCCTCTATCAGTTTGATGATCGAGAGTATGAGGTTGGTATTGCCCAACCAGCAGAATACGTAGTCGAAGATAGACAGGTCTTCGTGCTGCATGCGCTTGGTGATGCCATGCGAGAACGGAGTGAGCACTATGCAGTGCATGTGGGGAAACTTGTGCTTGATGTCGCGTGCCACGGCGAAGGCGTCGTTGTCGGCGTTGCCGGGCATACATATCACCAGGTCTATGTTGGTGGTGTGCAGCATCTTCTCGGCCTCCTCGGTGGTGCTCACCTGGGTGAAGGTGGGCGGATAGCGCAGTCCCAGCAGCATATACTCATTGTAGATCTTCTCCTCGATGCGTCCGTCGTCTTCGAGCATGAAGGCGTCGTAGGGGTTGGCGACGATGAGCACATTGTAGATGCGTCGCATCATCAGATTGACAAAGCTCACGTCTTTAAGATAGAACTTCTCCCATTGGGCAGGTATCTTCGATTCCATAATACACATATTTATATTATGCAAAGGTATATCAAAAAACTTTTTTAGTATGCTTTGCGTCAAGATAATTTTGCTTTTTGTGGCATTATTCATGCTTTTTATTTTAATTTGCATCATGGCGGTCGTCGCGGTCTGCCGTCCCGCCGGCCTGGCATATGTCGAAAAGTAAGTGGGGAGAGTAAAATAAATGCGTTTTTTCTTGTTTGTTTGCTTCAAATACACTACTTTTGCCATAGTAATAAACAATCTGTAAATCTCAATTACTTAAAGAAATACCACTATGGAAGTACAGAAAATCATGCAAGACCTGGAGCGCAAGCATCCTGGTGAGTCAGAGTTCCTTCAGGCAGTGAGCGAAGTGTTGGAGTCTATTAAGGACGTCTACAACCAGCATCCTGAGTTTGAAAAGGCCAAAATCGTCGAGCGCATCGTAGAGCCCGAGCGTGTACACATGTTCCGTGTGCCATGGGTAGATGACAATGGCGAGGTGCATGTCAATATAGGTTATCGCGTACAGTTCAACGGCGCCATCGGCCCGTACAAGGGCGGTCTGCGATTCCATCCCTCTGTCAACCTTTCTATTATGAAGTTCCTGGGCTTCGAGCAGACATTCAAGAACGCGCTCACCACGCTGCCTATGGGTGGCGCCAAGGGTGGTTCTGACTTCTCTCCCCGCGGTCGCAGCGATGCCGAAATCATGCGTTTCTGCCAGGCGTTCATGGACGAGCTCTATCGCTATATCGGTCCTGATGAGGACGTTCCCGCAGGCGACATCGGCGTAGGCGGTCGTGAGATTGGCTATCTCTTTGGCCAGTACAAGAAGCTCACTCATCGCTACGAAGGTGTGCTTACCGGTAAAGGCATAGAGTGGGGCGGTTCTATCCTCCGTCCCGAGGCTACCGGTTTCGGCGCGCTCTATTTCGTCAACCACATGATGAAGGACAAGGGCCTTGACATCGCCGGCAAGACAGTGGCTATCTCTGGTTTCGGCAACGTGGCTTGGGGTGCTGCCAAGAAGGCTACCCAGCTCGGTGCCAAGGTGATTACCATCAGTGGACCTGACGGTTACATCCACGACCCAGAAGGCGTCAGCGGCGACAAGATAGAATATATGCTCGAACTCCGCTCCAGCGGCAACGACATCTGCCAGCCCTATGCTGAGGTTTATCCCGAGGCTACATTCGTGGCAGGCAAGAAGCCATGGGAGGTAAAGGCCGACATCTATCTGACCTGTGCTACCCAGAACGAGCTCAACGGCGACGACGCCGACATGATTCTCGCCAACCACCCATTGTGTGTGGCTGAGGTGAGCAACATGGGTTGTACGGCTGAGGCTGTCGAGAAGTTTGTGGCTGCCAAGCAACTCTTCGCTCCCGGCAAGGCAGTCAACGCTGGTGGCGTGGCAACATCGGGTCTGGAGATGACTCAGAACTCTATACGCCTGCACTGGAGCAAGGACGAGGTCGACGAGAAGCTCCACTACATCATGAGCTCCATCCACGACCAGTGTGCCAAGTATGGCACTGAGCCCGATGGCTACATCAACTATGTCAAGGGTGCCAATATCGCCGGCTTCATGAAGGTAGCCAAGGCTATGCTGGCCCAGGGCGTAGTGTAAGCGCAACGCACAGACCGCGGTTGTCGGCAACGAAGCCGGCAACACGCGGTTGCTACATAACTTATGAAACAAATACGAAGAGTAATTATTGCAATCTTATCACTCTTGAGCTTTACCCCTATGCTGGCACAGACGCAGAGGGGTAAGGCTACTTTTTATTCCAAACGCGCCACCGGTGCGCGTACTGCCAGCGGCGACAGACTGCATCACGACAGTCTCACCTGCGCCCATCGCACCTATCCCTTCGGCACCCTGCTCAAGGTAACCAATCTCTCTAACAATAAGTCGGTAGTGGTCAAGGTCACCGACCGTGGCCCCTTTGCCCGTGGGCGTATCATCGACCTGTCGTGGCGTGCTGCCAAGGAGCTCGACATCCTTGCCAAGGGCGTATGCACCGTGAGGGTGGAGCGTTACAACGGCAGCGAGATTCCCTATCGTCCTGCCGAGGGTGTCAATCTGCCAGAGATAGACTTCGAGATAACCGAGGCAGGCTACAGTTTTACCGGCGAGTGGGCCGAGCGCATGAAGCAGAGTGATATGCCCACAACGAAGACCAAGAGAAAACACACCGCCAAGCCCCACGCTACCAAGAAGCACGCTTCCCATAAGTCGAACAACTCGCAGCAGAAAGACCGCAACGCCGAGGACAAGAAGGAAGAGGGCAACGCGTGGTCCAATATCTTCAAGACCATCAAGAAGAAGAGCGAAGAGATGTTCTGACCCGTTTCCGCCGGTCAGTGTTGCCGCCGAGGTCGTTGTTCTGGCTCCGGAGGTTGTGTTCGTCGTCCCAAAGATAGCCCTCTTGCCCCTGATTTGCGACAAGAATACCGCGTTGTTGCCCATGATTTGCAACAAAAGTAAAGGCCTGTTGCCACTGATTTGCGACAAAAATAGCAGTTTGTTGCCCCTGATTTGTAACAAATTGGTCTGAAAGTTTCTGGAACTCAAGAAAATTCCATATCTTTGCACCAAATCAAGATAATTCATTATGTTTGAACGGCAGATATTGGCTAAGCTGGAGCAATGGAAAACCTCAAACCGGCGCAAGCCATTAATATTAAGAGGTGCAAGGCAAGTGGGCAAGACAACGGTTGTCAACCAATTTGGCAAGCAGTTTGACAACTATCTCTATTTCAACATGGAGATGGCCGAGAATGTCAGGATGTTTGAGATGGCAATTCCCCTTGACGATTTGGTTGACATGCTCTTTGCCAGTCAGGGTAAGGCGAGAACCCCTGGCAATACCCTCATATTCATCGATGAAATCCAGAATTCGCCTAAGACCATCGGGCTGCTCAGATATTTCTACGAGCGGCGCCCCGACCTCCATGTCATAGCCGCTGGCAGTCTGCTCGAAAATCTCATTGATGTAAAGGTAAGTTTTCCGGTAGGGCGGGTGCAGTATCTTGCCTTGCGGCCCTGCTCGTTCTACGAGTTTCTGGGTGCAACGGGCAAGCCCAATCTTCTGGCCTTATTGAGAGAAAAACCAGAGATGACCGTGGCGTTTCATGAGCAGATGATGCATTGGTTCAACCTTTTCGCCATCGTTGGCGGAATGCCCGAGGCAGTGAAGCAATATGCAGAAACACGTGATATTGTTGCCCTTGAAGATGTCTATGAGACACTGGTGCAAGCCTACAAGGATGATGCAGAGAAATATGTGGCTGGTAACAAGCTGACAGACACCGTGAGGTTTATCCTCTCGTATGGTTGGGCGTCGGCCGGCGAGACCATTACGCTCGGCAACTTTGCCAACTCGGGGTATAAATCGCGTGAGGTGGGCGAAGCCTTCCGTCTCCTTGAAAAAGCCATGCTCCTTGAGTTGGTCTATCCGGTGTCTTCGACCCGGCTGCCTTTGGTTCCAGAGACGCGGAGGATGCCCAAACTGATATGGTTTGATACCGGGCTGGTCAATTATCAAGCCGGTATACGCCGTGAGATTATCGGTTCGACAGATATGGTAGACTCCTGGCGCGGACACATAGCCGAGCAGGTGACGGCACAGGAACTGCTGTCGCTCGACGACCGTGTGGGGCAGCGCAGAGCCTTCTGGGCCAAGGCCAACAATGGTGCCGAGGTCGACTTTGTCATCAACCACGAGTCGCGGCTTTATCCCATAGAGGTCAAGAGCGGTTCCAACTCGCATCTGCGTTCGCTCCAGGTGTTTATGGACAGTTGCGACCACGATGTGGCTGTTAGGATATGGTCCAAACCTTATTCCGTAGACAGGGTCAATACGCCCAAAGGCAAGACGTTCAGACTCGTCAATCTGCCATTCTATCTCATCGGGCGTATCCATGACATCCTGGAAGAGGTGTCCAATCGCTGAAAAAACAGCATTACATTCAGCCTTTTTGTGTCGTGTGGTTACATCTTTTTTTGTAACTTTGCAACAGATTGGAACTGAACTTTATCGGTAGAAACATTAAGAAAACGACAATGAAGATATTTGGTATCGGAATGAACTACATCCAACACAATAAAGAGTTGGATGGCGCGTTATATAAGACAGAGGCCCCAGTGTTGTTCACCAAGGCCGACTCGTCGCTGCTCAAGTCGGGCAAACCCTTCTTCGTTCCCGACTTCATGGGACGCATAGACTATGAGGCCGAGTTGGTGATACGCATCTGCAGGTTGGGCAAGAACATTCCCCAGCGTTTCGCCCATCGCTATTATGATGCCGTGACGGTGGGTATCGACTTCACCGCCCGCGACGTGCAGCAGCAGCTGCGCGAGAAGGGTCTGCCCTGGGACCTCAGCAAGAGCTTCGACGGTGCCGCAGCCATCGGCGAGTGGGTCGGCAAGGACAAGTTTCTCGATGTGCAGGCCCTGCGGTTCCACCTCGATATCAATGGACAGACCGTGCAGGAAGGCTGCACCGCCGACATGGTCTTCGGCATCGACGAGATAGTGGCCTACATCAGCCAGTATTTCACCCTGAAGACAGGCGACGTAATCTTCACCGGTACTCCTGCCGGCGTGGGTCCCGTGCATATCGATGACCATCTGGAAGGTTATGTCGAAGAGCGCAAGGTGCTTGAGTTTAACAGTAAGTGAGACGATATTGAAACATAAAACCATCAGCCATCTGAAATCAGTCAGATACATAATAGTCATGATACTTCTTGCGTCGGCTATGACAACCCGGGCGCAGAAGTTTTATAATTTGACCGCCCAGCAGGTCAAGATAGACAGCGTGGCCCCCACCTTTGCCTGCGCCATACCCCTCTCGGGCGATTATGCCGACAGTGTCTATACCGTCGGCATAGCCTATCCCGAATATATCGACATGACGGCTGCCGACGTAGCCCGCTACCGGCTTGCCACCCATGATGTCCAGCCCGGCGCAAGCCCCCTTATCACCCAGCACATCGTCACCTCGCGCCGCCAGGCCAGCCTGGAGGTCGCTTTCTGCCCCGTGGTCTTCCGCGGAGGCCGTCACCAGCTGCTCGTCAGTTTCATGCTCGATGTGCAGTCGCGCCCCCTCAGTCGTGCCGCCCGTCGCCGCCAGCGTGCGGCAGTGGTCCCTGTGGGCGAGCGCTATGCCGCCAACTCCGTGCTGGCCCAAGGACGATGGGCGAAGATACGCGTGAGCGAGAGTGGAGTCTACCAGATTACCGAGTCGCTCATCCGCCGTGCCGGATTTACCGACCTCTCGCGTGTGCATGTCTATGGCATGGGCGGCGCCCTCATCGACGAGAAGCTGACGGGTGCCAGTCTGCAAGCCCATGATGATTTGCGCGAGGTGCCCATCTGCCAGGTCGGCGGCAAGCGCCTCTTCTACGCCCAAGGCCCCGTGAGCTGGAATGCCAACGATGCCACCGTGCGCACCCGCAATCCCTATTCGCAGTATGGCTACTACTTCATCACCCAGACCGATGAGGCTGTGACGCCCATCGACTCCGCCCAGTTTGTAAGCAGCATCTATCCCTCGCCCCACGATTACCACTGGCTCCACGAGACCGACAACTACGCCTGGTATCATGGCGGCCGCAACCTCTATGAGAATACCCCCATCGCCTTCAACTCTTCCTACGCCTACAGCCTGCCTGCCTTCAGCGGTTCGCAGCAGACAGCCCGTATAACCGTAGCCGTGTCGGCTGGTGGGGAAAGCCGTGTGGATGTGTCCCTGGCCGACTCGCTGCTGGGCACCATCAGCATCATGCCCCAGAGCTATGACAAGGGAGCGTCGGCGACAGCCACCTACCGCATAGGCCGTTATGCCTCCGACGCCAAACTCGTCATCAGGACCATCGGCAGTTCGACGGTGCGTCTCGACTATATCTCGATGGCTTTCGACTCACCGCGTCCGGCTCCCAGCCTGACGGGCAATATCCCCGTCCCCGATTACGTCTACAACATTACCAACCAGAACCACCATGCCGACGGTCCTGCCGACATGGTCATCATTATCCCCACCAGTCAGAAGCTGCTTGCCCAGGCCGAGCGCATCAAGCGCCTCCATGAGCAGCGCGACGGCATGCGCGTGACCATCGTTCCTGCCGACGAGCTCTACAACGAGTTCTCCAGCGGAACGCCCGATGCCAGCGCCTACCGCCATTACCTCAAGATGCTCTACGACCGCGCCGAGACCGAAAGCGACATGCCGCGCTATCTGCTGCTCTTCGGCGACGCCGTGTGGGACAACCGCATGCTCATCAGCGACACCCGCCGTCTCAGTGCCGACGACTATCTGCTGTGTTACGAGAGTGAGAACTCTTTCAGCGAGCTCTACTGCTACGTGAACGACGGCTTCTTCACGCTGATGGACGATGGCGAAGGCACCGATATCGCCCGCGACAAGGAGGATATCGCCGTGGGACGCATACCCGTGACCACAGCCGAGGCTGCCAAGGGCGTGGTAGACAAGATAGAGGCCTACATGACCAACAGCAATGCCGGCGCATGGCAGAACGTGCTCATGTTTATGGGCGACGACGGCAACCAGAATATCCACATGAAGGATGTCGACATGGCTGCCGAGCAGGTGGCTGCGCTCCATCCCGGCTATCATATCAAGAAGGTGATGTGGGACGCATACCAGCGCGAGTCGTCGGCCACCGGCCACGCCTATCCCGGCGCTTCGCAGGATGTGAAGCAGCAGATGGCTGCCGGCGCGCTCATCATGGACTACAGCGGCCACGGCCGTGCCGAGCAGTTGTCGCATGAGCGGGTGGTGACCATCAACGACTTTGAACAGGCGCGCAATGCCAATCTGCCCCTGTGGATTACGGCATCGTGCGACATCATGGCTTTCGACGGTGTCGAGCCCACGATAGGCGAGACCGCCGTATGCAATGCCAAGGGCGGAGCCGTAGCCTTCTGGGGTACCACGCGCACCGTGCAGACCCTCTACAACCGTCCGCTCAATATGGCTTACCTGCGCCACGTGCTCACCGTGACCGACGGACGCCCCACCACCCTCGGCGAGGCGCAGCGTCTGGCCAAGAACGAGATGGTGACCACCGGGCAGGATGTCACCGTCAACAAGTTGCAGTTTACCCTCCTCGGCGACCCCGCCATGACGCTCAATCTGCCCACCATGACCGCTGTCATCGACAGCATCAACGGTGTGCCCGTGACCGCCGACGCCCGTCTGCAGGTGGGTAAGGTGGCGCGCATATCCGGCCACATCGAGCAGGCACAAGACTTCGACGGAGTGGTGACAGCCACCGTGCGCGATGTGCGCGAACTGGTGACCTGCAAGCAGAACAATCAGACTGAGGCCGAGAACGCCTTCACCTACTACGACCGCAAGCGCGTCATCTACCATGGTTCCGACAGCGTCAGGGCCGGTCGCTTCGCCCTCACCTTTGCCGTGCCCAAAGACATATCCTACTCCGACGGCACCGGACTCATCAACCTCTACGCCGTAGACAATGCCCGCCAGCGCGAGGCCCACGGCGCCTTCGACCGCTTCACCGTAGCCGGAGGCGAGGTGACCACCGACTCCATAGGCCCATCCATCTACTGCTACCTCAACTCGCCCCAGTTTGTCAACGGAGGCAAGGTCAACACCACACCCTACTTCGTGGCAGAGATCACAGATGAAGATGGCATCAACGCCACCGGCAGCGGCATCGGCCACGACCTGCAGCTCGTCATCGACGGCGATATGGCCAAGACCTACACCCTCAACGACAACTTCGCCTTCGACTTTGGTACCTATACTCGTGGCACCACCTATTATAATATACCCGAACTCACCGAGGGCAAGCATACCCTCGTCTTCCGGGCTTGGGATGTGCTCAACAACGCTTCTACCGCCCGTCTCGATTTCACCGTGGTGCGCGGACTCGAGCCTAATATCTTCAGCGTGGGCCTGAGCAAGAACCCTGCCACCACCTACACCACCTTTATCATCAACCACGACCGCACGGGCAGTCCCATGGACATCGACATCGAGGTCTTCGACATGAGCGGACGCCTCCTCTGGACCCACTCCGAGAACGGTGTGCCCGCCACGGGAGCCTATACCGTAGACTGGGACCTGACGCTCGACACCGGCGGACGCCTCCAGACGGGAGTCTATCTCTACCGCGTGCGTGCAGGCTCTGATGGCAGCAAGAAAACATCCAAAGCAAAGAAACTTATCGTCTTGGGCAATAATTAGGCGGTAGTCTCCGTTATCCTATAGCATAACAATAGTAGAAGTATAATGAACAAGCTCACATCTATCATTTTCGCCATACTCCTTGTCACGGTTGCTGCCACGGTGCAGGCCCAGGACAAGAAAGATATGTTCAATCCCGTCAACACCTCGGTGACCTCGCAGACGATAGCCCCCGACGCACGTGCAGCCGGTATGGGCGATGTGGGTGTGGCTACCGATGCCGATGTCAACTCCCAATACTGGAACCCCGCCAAGTACCCCTTTGCCATTTCGCGTGCCGGAGTGGCGCTCAACTATACCCCCTGGCTGCGACAGCTGGTCAACGATATGGATGTGGCCTATCTCGCCGGCTACTACCGCATAGGCGACTACAGTGCCGTGTCGGCCTCTATGCGCTACTTCTCCATGGGCGAGGTCTTCATGGACGGTCACACCGATGACAATGCCATGACCATCAACCCCTATGAGATGTCGCTCGATGTGGCCTATTCGCTCATGCTCAGCGAGACCTTCTCTATCGCCGCCGGCGTGAGATGGATTTACTCCGACCTTACCTTTGACTTCAATGAAGATACCCAGCCCGGTTCAGCCTTTGCCGCCGATATCGCCGCATACTACCAGAACTACATCAATCTGGGCCAGCGCGAGTGCCAGTTGGGCTTGGGACTGAATATCTCCAACATCGGTAGCAAAATCAATTTCGGTGGCGACAACCACAGCTTCTTCATCCCCACCAACCTGCGCCTCGGAGCCTCGCTTAAGGTGCCCATCGACGAGTACAATCGCATCACCTTCGCCGCCGATGCCAACAAGCTGCTCGTGCCTACCTACCCCAAGCAGCGGGAGGGCGAGGACGAAGAGCAGTACAAGCAGCGCATGGAGGACGAATACTGGAACGTGTCGTCCATCAGCGGTATCTTTAAGAGCTTCACCGATGCCCCCAACGGATTTAAGGAAGAGTTGGAGGAAATCAACTGGAGCGTGGGCGCAGAGTACGAGTACAATGACAAGTTCTTCCTCCGCGCCGGTTATCACCACGAGAGCGAGAACAAGGGCAACCGCAAGTACTTCACCGTGGGCGCCGGCTTCCGCATGAAGGTCTTCTCGCTCGACGCCGGTTATGTCATCGCCACCGCCAAGACCAACCCGCTTGACCAGACGATGCGCTTCACCCTGAGTTTTGATATGGACGGCATCAAGGACATCTTCCGCCGTCGCTAATTCCACCTTATTATATATTATGACAAAGATTAGAGTAGGCATGGGCTTCGACGTCCACCGGCTGGTGCCCGATCGCGAACTGTGGCTCGGTGGCATCCGCATCCCCCACACCATGGGATTGCTGGGCCATAGCGATGCCGACGTGCTCATCCATGCCATCTGCGACGCCCTGCTGGGTGCAGCCAATATGCGCGACATAGGCTATCATTTCCCTGACACCTCGGCAGAGACACTCAACGTAGACAGCAAGATACTGCTTGCCAAGACCATCGACCTTATCGCCAGCCGCGGCTACCGTGTGGGCAATGTCGACGCCACCGTCTGCGCCGAGCGGCCCAAAATCAATCCGCATGTGCCCGCGATGAAGGCATGTCTCGCCCATGTCATGGGCATCGACGAGGACGATGTCTCCATCAAGGCCACCACCACCGAGCGACTGGGCTTCACCGGCCGAGAAGAGGGCATCAGCGCCTACGCCGTGGTGCTCATCGAAAAGGCTTAACCCGCTTTCTCCATCCATTTTACCATCCATAACCATCAAGAGGGATGCCTCCCGCGGCCCATCATGAAGCGTAGGCATCCCCATACTATTAACCACCATCCACGACATGATGCACGACAGAAATTACCAAGAGATTATAGAGAATATTTGCCGCGAAATACAGCCTTATGCCCAACTGGGACGACAGGCCGATTACATCCCCGCGCTCGCCAGTGTAGACCCCGACAAGTTTGGCATCTATCTGAGCGTCCTCGGCGGCGACGATTGCATGTATGGCGACTACGACACCTGTTTTTCCATTCAGAGTATAGCCAAGGTTTTCTCGCTTGCCATAGCGCTGAGCCTTGAGGGAGAGAACCTGTGGATGCGTTTAGGAAAAGAGCCGTCGGGCACGCCCTTCAACTCATTGGTGCAGCTCGAGTACGAGCATGGCCGCCCACGCAATCCCTTTATCAATGCCGGCGCCCTGGTGGTGGCCGACGTGCTGCTGTCTCATCTCGACGATGCCCAGGATTTCTTCATCCAGTTTGTGCGCCAGCTTAGTGGCAATGTCACGGTCGACTATTCGATGGAAGTAGCAGAGTCGGAGTACGAGACCGCCTATCTCAACGCTTCCATCGCCTATCTGCTCAAGCATTATGTCAACCTGCACAACCCCGTCGATGAGGTGCTGCGGTTCTATAGCATGATATGTTCTGTGGAGATGAACTGCCGCGACCTGGCTCGAGCCTTTGTCGCCTTTGCCAAGAGCGATGAGCCCTTCGACCACGCCGGCGTGAAGTTGAGTGCGTCGGGCGTGAAACGCATCAACGCCATCATGCAGACCTGTGGCTTCTACGATGAGGCGGGCGAGTTTTCCTTCCTTGTGGGACTGCCTGGCAAGAGCGGCGTAGGTGGCGGCATCGTGGCAGTCTATCCCTCGCGCTATTCCATCGCCGTTTGGAGTCCGCGACTCAACAAGCACGGCAATTCCATCATGGGCATCAAGGCGCTCGAGCGGTTTACCACCGAGACCAGCGAGTCTATCTTCTGATAATATCCACTTACCCATTTCATTCCATTGTCCCGTTGCTTGGGTGGGCTCTATTGCACGTTTTATCCACTATTTATTGCGTCTATAAGGGGATGAAATAAATACAAAAAGCCGTGGCTGTGGCTGTCGGCTTCGCCTTGGCGTGGATGGTGGTGCCGACTGTCGGAAAACGAGTTTTCCTCCGTGTCGTCTCCACCATCCCCACCGTCATGCACGGCATGACGACAGCAGCCACGACGGTAAAAAAAGCAGCCCTTGGCCGTTCAAAAAGTCCGCCGTTGGCGGTACAAAAACAACAGCTTGTCGACGACCCTCCCAACTCTCCCAAGGGGTGGGATTTCATTCTTGCTGCGTTTGTGGAGGTTGTAGTAACACTCATTTCTCTTGGTGAAGGCTCGGCTGGGGTTTCCCTTGGCTGGCTCGTAACGTATGTCACGTGGTCTCGTATCAATTGTTACGTGCTCACGTGCCTTATGTCACGAGCCTTCGTGTCAAATGTTACGAGCGGGCGAGGGTGCCCTCGGGGTTGTAGAGATGCCCTTGCGTGATGCGCACCGTCCGTCAACGGCATCCACATCGGCCGCTATCGACATCCACACCGTACGGTATCGACATCGTTATTGGCCGATGCGCATAGCACGTGATGGTCGCGACGACAAGGAGGAAAACTCGTTTTCCGACGGGCGGTGACACCAGCTCCACCAAGGCGAAGCCGCCAGCAGATGCTGCGGTTTTTTGTGTTTTGTCGTTACCTTATTTAATATTAGGGGTTGTGGCATTTGTCATCGGCTTGCTGATTTTTCTGCTGCGGTAACGCCTTCGGCTAATCGCAACTCCTACAGAGTTGCCAGGGGCGCGTACCATCTACGGCGTATACTCCTTCCCCCTTTCCGGCGGGCGTGTCGATGCCGGCGGTTGTCATCTTCAATCGGGAGAAAATCGTGGTTATGGGCGGGTGTGGCATCACGATATATCGTGATTTTTATGCCTTTGCCGCAACTTTATGGGCAAAAAATTTGTTACTATTGCCATTTCCTCGTATCTTTGCCACAGCAGGTCTATCCTGACAGACAACCTCTTTATTAACGACTAAAAACATTCGATTATGAAGCACCTACTCTATCCGCTCATGATGATGCTGGCGCTTATCGTCGGTTCGCAGACCGTCAATGCTCAGAAGTTTTCGTCTATGACCGAGGAACAGCGCAACGACACGCTCTGCAAACTCGCGATAGCGCCCTGCGGCGCACAGCCATCAGGCTGCCTCGCTCCGCTCTGCTGTGGCGCTCGAAATATAGATATATGTCTAACCCTAAATAACCAACAATGATGAAACAAATGATTCGTACAATCGTGGTGATGCTGACGATGCTCATCAGCACACAGGCTGCCGACGCTCAGACCTTCTCTTCCATGAAAGAGGAACAGCGCAATGTCGAACTCATCAAAATGGCTCGCAAGTTGTATCAAGCCGAAATCTTCAAGGACTATTACAAGAAGTATGGCGACAACGACAAACCCAGCGTGACGGTCAAGAAAATCAAGGACACCAAGTCTGAAGTGACCAACGGCAATGATGTGGGCGAGATACAGTATATCGTAAAGCTGTATAGTGTACCCACCCAGGAGATGAAGTCTATCCCTGCCGTCGAGGTAGTCATCTCAGACAAGCTGGGCAAGCCCTATCTCATCACCTTCGACGCCGACAAGAAGTACTACACGCGTTGGAATACTCCCAAAGCCTTCGAATAGCATCAGGGCGACAGGAGCAAATGAATGAACAAGCGCAACAATGGTTGTCCGCAAGATTCAACCCCGCAGGATGACCATCCCGACATGACCACACCCCATCGGGTGATGGCCATGTCGCTTTACTATACGTGTAAGGATAAAACGCGTCATCATGTAATAATACTAATACACAATGGCATATAACATAGACCCGGAGTTGCTGAAAGAGATTCAGGTGACGGGCATCACCGACGCCGATTACGAGCGTGCGGCCAAATACAAAGAGGATATAGAGCATGTGGAACCACTGTTCTATGAGGGTATGTATATATTCGATTACTTCAAGATGGACCTCTTTTGTGTATCGCCTCAGGGTAAAAATTATTTTAATATAGCTAAAGATGACCTTGTCGATTATGTGTTCAACCACATAAGTGATATTGATAATATTATTTTCTGGAACCTAATGGGCAAATATCAGGAATTCGTCAAATTGTTGCCCGAGAAAGAGCGTAAGAACTATGTGTTCAACTGCGCTAATCCTATAGGAGGGCACTGAAAAAGTCCCCCATCCCCTGCAAATAGCTGGATAATAGATGGGTA
>OGZU01000257.1_pt1 | contig 16436 bp, 10 predicted proteins | sample 1576871 | NCBI WGS metagenome assembly OGZU01 (sample SAMEA3541580, study PRJEB24748) | human gut metagenome | biome: human gut; feature: human-associated habitat; material: faeces | place: China | collected 2012
ATATTCTTCCTTTAAACGATGAAGAACAGATACATTTTACCGGAGGAAAATTTGTAACTCCCGAAGAAATAGAAATGAATTCTGCCCAATATAGTTCTTTTCTAAAAGAAGAAATAGATCATCTGAACATAGTGACACAGATGTGGGAGGAATTTAAATGAATATCTGTTATCGCATTACTTATAAATCAAGAAAATACAGGGAATCTTCGATAAATCCGGCAATTTCCCCTGCCACTCCTTTATTGTCTTAGTCTTTATATATTCTCCTTCACACGTAATATTGGCAGCAATACAAAGTTTGGTTTGCGGACGGCAATTCTTAAGAATATCTTCCGCCATCTTATTATTACGATAAGGAGTTTCAATAAAAAGCTGCGTCTGATCTTCTGCATAAACACGCTGCTCCAATACCTTAATACGTTTCGCACGCTCACCAGGCTCAATAGGCAAATAACCATGAAAAGCAAAACTCTGTCCATTAAAACCCGATCCCATAACAGACATAATAATAGAGGAAGGTCCTACCAAAGGCACCACTTTAAGATTCTTACGCTGAGCAATAGCAACCACGTCCGCTCCAGGATCAGCAACAGCCGGACAACCGGCTTCAGAAATAACTCCCATGGACTGTCCGGCCAACAAAGGTTTCAGATAACCGGAAATATCTTCAGGAGAAGTATGTTTGTTCAATGGATAAAAAGTCAATGCATCTATGTCAATCCCGCGATCTACCTTTTTCAAAAAGCGACGTGCCGAGCGTACATCTTCTACAATAAAATGTTTGATGCCGAGAATGACCTCTTTATTATACACAGGCAACACATTTTCCACAGGAGTTTCGCCTAATGTGACAGGCAATAGATACAAAGCAACTTCCATCATACTACTAATCAATCAAAATATCAAGGTTTGAAATCTGTTTCAGCCAACATCTGATGATAATCCGTCTTAGCCAACAAATCCTTTATTGTCATATCAGGATGCTTTTTCATATATTCATCAATCAGCAAAATCCCCATCCATACTCCAATACTTGCAGGAGTTTTCTCACCCATAATAGAAATAAAGGGATCCTTGCGTATATAAGTACGTACAACAAGGGGATCGGTAGCATATAAATGACCATTTTCAACCATTGTCTTCCACAGACTTGTTTTATTCTTCCTGCACCACTCAGCCTCATCCTCACTATATCCCATCTCTTTCTCAAAAGATTCATACCCTAAAATATGAGCCACTATCCAATTTATCTTTCCACGATGCATAATCATATCTAATAAAGTACGACCAGGCTGCCATGGCAAAGGATACTGACTCAGCAAATAAAAGGTAAAACAATCCGGAACAATACGATCAGGCTCCATACTGCGACATTGATAGTCATAATAGAAGCGTTTATATAAAGGATAATCTGCTCCCATATACTTATCAATACTAAAACCCAAAATACTGTCCCCAACTACAACAGACTGATTCAGAGCAGCTATTTGAGCATAAAAATGAGGAACGAACAATGTAGGAACCTCTTTTTTCAAACGTTTGAAACCTTTGGTCAGTTTTTCCTCAACCCAACCAAGATCCTTAAATTTCTCTTCGGCATCGTGCATCAAAGTCAATAAAGTAGAATCCGAATAATATTCCAACATCCGGTCGTTAATCTTCATGTCATCCACCTCACCTATCGCCAATACATCTTCTATCAACAGCTTGGTAACCTGAGGATAGTCCGTATTCATTTTTTGCAGTGCCGAGAAACTATTCATCGTGACATACTCATACTGCAAACGATCATAACGGGCAACTCTTACATCCACATCAGCAGTATTGCCACTCTTCCCATCCCACTGACAGGAGGAAAGAGCAACAAGACATACTACTAATATGAATATAATTTTGCGCATCATCTATTTCTTATCCGTAAATGATGTTTCCGTTTTCGTCTTTATATTCATCCAGACCTTTTTCATAAGTTGCCATAGCACGCAAACTCATACCTACACTGGAGAAACCTCCATCATGATATAAATTCTGCATAGTCACTTTACGAGTCAGGTCAGAGAACATTACAATGCAGTAATCTGCACATTCGTCTGCCGAAGCATTGCCTAATGGTGACATACGGTTAGCAAAGTCAAACAGCTTATCCATACCTTTCACACCTGAACCGGCAGTAGTCATGGTCGGTGACTGAGATATGGTATTCACACGCACATGATGTTCACGACCATAAATGTAACCAAAACTGCGTGCGATAGATTCAAGCAATGCTTTTGCATCCGCCATATCATTATATCCATAGAATGTACGTTGTGCAGCAACATAACTCAAAGCCAGAATTGAACCATACTCCGCAATAGCATCCAGCTTTTTAGCAGCTTGAATCATTTTGTGGAACGAAACGGCAGATATATCCAGAGTCTTGCTCAACATATCATAATCGAGGTCATCATAAGTACGTTTCTTACGAACGTTAGGAGACATACCGATAGAATGCAGAACGAAATCTATTTTTCCACCCAATATTTCCATCGAACGTTTGAAAACATTCTCCAAATCTTCTACGCTGGTTGCATCTGCCGGAATTACCTCACAATTCAGTTTCTCAGCTAAAGCAGAAACTTCTCCCATGCGGACAGCTACCGGAGTATTGGACAATGTAATGGACGCACCTTCTTCTACAGCCTTTTCAGCAACTTTCCATGCGATAGACTGTTCGTTCAATGCACCAAAAATAATACCTCTTTTTCCTTTCAACAAATTGTAACTCATACCTTCTTTATTGTTAAATTAGTTTGCAAAGATACAAACAAATAAATTAATCATAGCTTTTTTTGCACACAAATGAAGAAATAATGCAATTATAAAACTAATTTTTACCATTTAAGGTTTCAGCTAAATGAGAATTTAACAAAAAATCCACTTATTCTATCAAATAGTGCACATAAAGGACAATTCTTTCAGCTATATTTGCCATCGAATTAAGAGGTTTTTTCATAATATTTATTTAAGGTTAGAATTAGGTTAACATGAAACATTATTGCTGCTCCCGTAAATAGCCCGTGAGGGTCTTTTACGGGAGAGTGATAAGACTTCTTAAAGCAACAATCAACTAGATAATTATTAATCTTAAACATATATAATACCAATGACTACTTTAATAAAGAAGATTCTATTACTTCCTGCCACATGTTTAATTCCTTTTTTGACCGGATGTAATAATTGTCCGTCTACGACTATTGTAGAAGATATTATAGATCCCGCCATCTATACAAGCCTCCCTTTCAAGATGGATAAAGTTGAACAACCTACTTTTCCAGACTATTCGGTAAACATCATAGATTTCGGTGCCAAGCCAGACGGTATCACTTTAAACACAAAGGCTATTAATGATGCAATCCAACAGGTTAATGCCAAAGGAGGTGGCAAAGTCATTATTCCTGAAGGCTTGTGGCTGACCGGTCCCATCGAACTATTGAGCAATGTGAATCTATATACAGAAAAGAATGCATTAGTATTATTCAGTGCAGACCATTCACTATATCCCATTATAAACACGTCTTTTGAAGGTTTGGAAACCCGTCGTTGCCAGTCTCCTATTTCAGCACGTAATGCTGAAAATATAGCGATTACAGGCCACGGAGTATTTGATGGTAATGGAGACACATGGCGTCCGACCAAGAAAGATAAACTGACTGAAGGCCAATGGAAAAAATTGGTCGCCTCCGGTGGTGTGGTAGATGCCGACGGAAGAATCTGGTATCCCAGTGAAGGTGCATTGAAAGGTGCTATCCTGTCAAAAGACAACTTCAACGTACCTCGTGGAGAACTTACCGATTCTGACTGGGACTACATGCGCGACTGGTTACGTCCTGTATTGCTAAGTTTCATCAAATGTAATAAGGTATTGCTGGAAGGAGCGACATTCAAAAATTCACCCAGTTGGTGCTTACATCCGCTATCATGTGAAAATATTACAATTAATAAAGTTACAGTTTCTAATCCTTGGTACTCACAAAACGGTGATGCTCTTGATTTGGAATCATGTAATAAAGCATTGATTATCAACAACTCATTTGATGCAGGAGATGATGGTATCTGTATAAAGTCAGGAAAGGACGAACAAGGGCGCAAACGCGGTGAACCTTGTCAAAATGTTATCGTTATGAACAACACCGTATTACATGGACATGGAGGTTTTGTTGTAGGTAGTGAGATGTCAGGAGGTGTAAACAACATATATGTAGACAATTGTACTTTCATGGGTACAGATGTTGGCTTACGCTTTAAAAGTAATCGTGGGCGTGGCGGATTGGTAGAGAATATCTACATCAGCAATATCAACATGATTAATATTCCGAACGAAGCATTAATATTCAATTTATACTATGGTGGAAAAGGTCGTGGTGAAGATCCTAATCAGGATGAAAAGAAAGCAGAAACTACCATCCCTCCTGTAACAGAAGAAACTCCGATATTCCGTAATATCTTTATCAAAGATGTAACTTGTAACGGGGCAGGCAGGGCTGTGTTCTTCAATGGCTTGCCTGAGATGAGAATCAAGAATATCAATATGGAGAATATCATCGTATCTAATGCTAAAGAAGGTGTAGTATTAAGCGAAGCCGACGAAGTTAATATGAAAAATATCAAAATAGAGTTATTAAAAAGTGGAAAGAACTTGAAGATGCAAAATGTTTCCAATGTAACGATAGACGGAAAGAATCATGCTGAAATCGGGGCACAAGGAGAAGAACTCAACTTCTAATTCTTACACCCATTAGTGCATTTCTCCACTTAATTTATAAAAATAGTAAAGCACGGATTGCACGGATAAACACGGTTTTCATACTAACACTGTGTAATCCGTATGATCCGTGCTTAAAATAATAAACTATACATCATTATGAAAAAGCACTCAATTATTGTCCTCACATTATTAGCAGGATGCTTTACCAACTCTTTTGCACAAAAAGGCGAAAAGACACTGACCGTAGAAGTCAGCAATGAATGGACTCAAAATAAGACCGACGAACCGATAGTGATAGATTTAAATAACCTGAAAGCAGGTTTCAACATCAAATCCGCCACTGTATGGGAAGGTAATAAAGAAATTCCGTCCCAACTGGACGATCTGAACGGTGACGCACGTGCTGACGAACTGGCTTTCCTCATCGATATGCCAGCCAAAAGCAACAAAAGTTTCCGTATAATTCTCTCTTCAGAAAAAAGTGAAAAAAACTATCCGGCACGTACTTATGCCCAAATGAAAGCTTACGGACATAACAACAAATTCGCCAATATTACGGGATTTTCAGCGGCAGGAACCGAGAATGTATATAGTTTTGTTTACCATCACGGACCGGCTATAGAGAGTGAATTAGTTGCCTATCGTATCTATTTCAACGAAAAACAGACGGTAGATCCATATAGCAAAGTAAATAAAAGACTGGAAATAAAAGAGACTTGTTTCTACCCTACCAAAGCGCAACGTGCCAACGGCTACGGAGATGATGCGCTACGTGTTTACAATAGTGGTGGTGTAGGTGCATTAAAAGGTTGGAATGGTACTGAGGCGACCCACATAAAACCAGTAGTAAACCGCACGGAACGTGTACTAGCCTCCGGTCCTGTACGTGCCATCGTCGAAGCAGAAGTCATCGGTTGGGAATATCAAGGGAACGATTTGAACATGATCAATCGATATACCATCTATGGCGGTCATCGGGACATGAAGGTAGATGTCCTGTTTGACCGTCCGCTTAAACAGGAAGTCTTTGCAGCAGGTGTACAGATTCTGAAAGAAGGAGGTCACATGAGCGACCATAAAGGACTGACTGGAAGCTGGGGAACCGACTGGCCTGTCACAGACACCATAGGTTATGTGAAGGAAACAACAGGTATGGGAACTTTCATTCCTAAATATATCGGTAAAGAAGTACAAGACGGATCAAACTACTTATATACCTTACAAGCACCGGGGCAACAGCATTTCCACTATTACGTTACTTTCACCTCAAAAAAAGAAAGTTTCGGATTTAAAGATATGAAAGACTGGTTCAATTATCTTCCCCAATGGAGAAAAGAATTGGAACATCCTTGCAAAATTACGATTAAATAAAAAATCTAAAACCATGAAACGACTAATCACTCTCTGTCTGCTAGGAGGCTGTTTTTTATCTGCTCCCGCACAGAATTATGTATCCCAAGCCTGGGTGGCCGACCAAGGCAATGGGACCTACAAAAATCCAGTCCTGTATGCGGATTACTCCGATCCGGACGTTTGCCGTGTAGGAGACGATTATTATTTGACCTCATCCAGTTTCAACTGTCTGCCCGGTTTACAAATATTACACTCCAAAGACCTTGTCAACTGGACTATCATAGGTGCGGCTGTACCCTACGCACTGCCCCCTGTTACCGATGTCCGTCCTGAACATGGCAACCGTGTATGGGCACCCAGTATCCGCCACCATAACGGTGAATTCTATATATTCTGGGGTGACCCGGACCAAGGAGCATTCATGGTGAAAGCCAAAGATCCGAAAGGTCCCTGGAGCGAGCCAGTTTTGGTGAAAGCCGGAAAAGGCATCATCGACACGACTCCATTATGGGATGATGACGGTCGTGTATATTTGGTTCACGCTTATGCAGGAAGCCGGGCCGGACTGAAAAGTGTAATTACAATTTGTGAGCTAAGTGCCGATGCAAGTAAAGCTATCACACAATCCCGTATCATTTTCGATGGTCATGAAGCACATCAAACTTGTGAAGGGCCCAAATTCTATAAACGTAATGGATACTATTACATCTTCCATCCGGCAGGCGGCGTTCCTACAGGATGGCAAGTCGTACTTCGCTCAAAAAACGTATACGGTCCATACGAATGGAAAACAGTATTAGCGCAAGGCAACTCTCCCGTCAACGGGCCTCATCAAGGCGGTTGGGTAGACACCCCTACGGGAGAGGACTGGTTCATGCACTTCCAAGACGTAGGAGCTTACGGACGCTTAGTCCATCTGCAACCTATGAAATGGGTTGATGACTGGCCCGTTATAGGTGTTGATAAAGACGGCGATGGTTGTGGCGAACCTGTTCTGACTTATAAAAAGCCTAATGTAGGTAAGAACTATCCTATTTGTACCCCGCAAGAAAGTGATGAGTTTGATGGTTATACATTGTCTCCTCAATGGCAATGGCAGGCTAACATCAATGAAAAATGGGCTTATTTCAACGGAGGAGAAGGATTTGTACGTCTATACTCCTACCCAGTTCCCGAAGATTATAAAAGTTTATGGGATGTTTCTAATCTGATGCTACAAAAAACCCCGGCTCCCAATTTTACTGCCACCACCAAACTTACTTTCAAGCCGACAGAAAAATATAAAGGTGAACGCACGGGACTGGTTGTAATGGGAATGGATTATGCCGGATTAGTTGTTGAAAACACAGACAACGGACTTGTCCTGTCACAAGTGGAATGCCTGAAAGCCGATCGGGGAGCTACTGAAAAAGTAAATGCTTCCGTTCCCTTAAAAGACGGCACAATCTATCTTCGCGCTAAATTTTCCGCAAAAGGAGACAAGATTAAAGCCAGTGAAGGCGGTCACGACTTATTAGTGAAATGTAACCTCAGCTACAGTACGGACGGCAAGAAATTCCAGCCATTAGGAGAAACTTTCCAAGTAAAAGAAGGTAAATGGATAGGAGCCAAGATAGGTATCTTCTGTACGCGCCCCGCTATTGTAACCAATGACGGAGGATGGACGGACGCTGACTGGTTCAGAATTGAAAAATAAAGAAAATATTCATAATACATTGTACTTTTTGCATTTTTAATCCATGAAAGTCGTATATCGTGTCGGTTAAATTCCTAATTTTGTGCCGCAAAAGGCATCCATGAACAATAATGCAAGAAAATACAATAGATATAATGAAGTAGACGAAAGGATACTAGCTCTCTTTGCAGAAAACAAAGAAAAGGCCTTTCGTCTACTGTATGATACTTATTATCTCCCTTTATGTCTCTACTCTGTACAGTTCACAGGTTCTGCGGAAACATCAGAAGATATCGTACAGAATTTATTTGTGAGTTTTTGGGATAAAAACTCGCATACCACTATTTCCTCCAATCTGCACGCATGGCTATTCAATGCCGTCCGTTTCTCCTCACTGACCAAAGTACAACGGGAACGTTACTTTTCTTTAGACGAAATGGAAGAAGAATCTTATTCTCCTATCGATGATTTTTATGATGAAGAAGAGCTATTGCAAAAAAGGAATCAATTACTGGCCGAATTAAAAAAATTGCCGGAACAAGAGTATAATGTTTTAGTCAAAATTATTCTGGAAGACAAAAAATACAAAGAAGTAGCTGAAGAGCTCCATATTTCCATAAATACAGTAAAAACCCACCTATCACGCGCACTAAAAATGTTGCGTCGTTTCAATATGACAGAAATCCTAATCTTATTTAATTTATAAATTTCTTCAGATTTTTGTCACCCATTTTGTGTAATTGTGATACTTCTGTTAAACAGTACAACAATTATGCAAAAGAATAAAACGGAAATTCTAATTCAAAAATACCTGTCCCATCAACTCAATGAACAGGAATTTGAAGAATTAAAGCAATGGATTGAAAAGGACGCATCGCATAGAGAAATTTTTGTGAAGTTACTTTCACTCCATCATGTAAACAACCAACTTAACTTATTACATCAGTTTGATAAAGAAGGCTCATGGAAGTCACTTCAAAATCGTTGTAACCAATCCGGTAGTATTTATCGCCGTATCGTAGTCTATTCCTCAGCCGCTGCAATAGCAATACTGATAGGGATTACCTCCATTTTATATTTCAATGACCGGAACCTAGCACCTGTTATTGCCCAAAGCGAACAATCACAACAATCACCTCTTTCCCAAAATCCAGAAACTCCTAAAGCCACCCGGGTACAAGCAAACCAGTCTGTAGTTCCACTTTATAACAGCCAACGGGAAATCAATGGAAGTCGTATCAACAATGGAGAGATCACATTCCCACAAGAAAGTAATTATCCTCATAAGCCAGAACCAGATGCTGAATTATTACAGAATAAAATCATAGTACCCAAAGGTTCGGAATACGCAATAGTACTGGCTGACGGCACAAAAGTAAAAATGAATGCGGACTCCCATATCAACTTTCCGGTTCAATTCGGAGATACCCGGGAAGTTACTTTGGAAGGAGAGGCCATGTTTGAGGTTACACACGATGAAGCCCGCCCTTTCATAATAAAAACACACGACCATACTATTTATGTATTAGGAACAACTTTCAATATCTCGGCTTATCCCGATGAAGAATTATCAGTAACCTTGATTGAAGGAAAATTAAAGGTAAATGCTCCATCAGGTGAATATTATCTACTACCAGGCGAACATTACTCTTCTGCACAATCAAAAGTTTACAAAGTAGATCCTGAATTCTATATTTCATGGACTGAGGGCGCTATGGAATTTGACGCAATGCCATTTCCCTTGCTGATAGCCCGTCTGTCCCGATGCTATAATGTAGATATTCAAATAGCATCCAAGGAATTAGAAACCATGAAATTCACCGGAGTTATTTTCCGCAACAAGCCTTTGGACTTTGCACTAGACATCATTCATCGTGTATCCGATGTCAAGTTTGAGAAAAAGGGAGAAACCATATTAGTAAAAAAACAATAATCAAGCCCTGTATAACAGGAATATTCTAAATTATTAAATAAGTTATTTGAGTTTTATGAAAAGAAACGAGCTTTGGAAGAGTTTAGTAGCTAAACCTCCAAAAATGAGGTTTTTAGTAATGCTAATGTGCATATTCTGCACATTCAACGCTGTGTTTGCAAATGTATCAGCTGATAAGACAGTCACTATCAAAAGTGAAAACATCAGTGTGAAAGAGGCCCTTAACATGGTCAAAAAGCAAACCGGAATTAATATCATGTACGAAGATGCAACTTTGAACAATGTACCTTTGAAACTAACATTAAACAAAGAACCTTTAGAGCAAGCACTTTCAGTGATTTGTAGCCAGGCAGGTATGCGTTATGAGTTAGTGGAAAACAATTATGTGTTAATATTACCGATTGACAGAAATGCCAAACGCAGAACGATTACCGGAGTTATCAAAGATGATACGGGTGAACCGGTCATTGGAGCTTCTATTGTCATCCAAGGTACAACTTTCGGTACTGTAGCCAATATGGATGGGCAGTTCATGTTGTCTTATCCCGAAAATACTAAAAATGACGAACTAATGATCAGCTTTATCGGTATGCAGACGGTTAAGGAGAAAATTGGTAACAGACATGTCTTCAATGTAAAAATGGAAAGTGAAGTAACTAATCTGGACGAGGTTGTCGTAGTAGGTTATGGTACTTCCTCCATTAAGGACTTGACCGGTTCTGTTGCTTCAGTAGGTTTAAAACAATTGAGCCAATTAAACACTCCTAATGTAACCTCCATGCTTCAAAACTTGGCTGCCGGTGTACAGGTATCCCAAAATACAGGTGTTCCGGGTGAAACTGTCCGTGTACGTGTGCGGGGTGCCACGTCATTGACCGGTTCCAATGAACCCTTGTATGTGATCGACGGAGTTCCTGTAGAAGATCCCAGTATGCTGGATGCAATTTCGCCCAATGATATCCAGTCTATGGACGTACTGAAAGACGCTTCTGCGGCTGCTATCTATGGTTCTCGCGCCGCAAATGGTGTAGTTATCGTTACCACTAAAAAAGGAGTGGAAGGTTCCAAACCTACCGTCAGCTTCAACTACAATGTTACCACTGATGTTCAAATTAAGAACTTCCGTATTTTATATGGTGATGAATGGCGGGAAACAGTACGCCGCTTTGCCAAAGAAACCTTGGTATATGATCCGTCCAACCAATATGCATTGGAAATTCTTGAACCTAATTCCACTGCATTAGGCAGTGCCAACACCAATTGGTTTGATGAAGTGAAACAAACTGCTATCCGCCATAATGCCGACTTGACTGTAAGCGGAGGCAGTAAAGTATCTAAATACCTTATTTCATTATCAGTATTCGATCAGCAAGGTATGGTCAAAGGAGGTGACTTAAGCCGATATAACGCACGTGTGTCTACAGAAATGAACGTGCTGCCTATCCTTCGTTTTGGTATTAATGCCAATATGAGTTATACAGACCAAAATAATGCGAACACATCACTATTTAGTGCGCAAGGATTCCGTCCTGACCTTCCTATATATAATGATAACGGTGAATTTGATATGTCCACAGGTCAAGCCAACCCGGTAGCCAACACCTATAAGAAAAATCATGATAATATTTACCGCATCATGGGAACCGTATACGGAGAAGTTGATATTTGGAAAGGATTCCGGTTTCGTTCCAGTTTATCGGGTAATTTACAATTTACTGAAAACAATTCATTCAGTACTAGAAATGAAGCCAGTGGGTCAGAATATCATTATAAATATTCAAAAACCGTATTCGACAATACATTGAATTATAACTATGAGTTCAACAAGAATCATGTTTTGGATGCCGTAGCCGGTATCTCCTTTGAACGTGGTATAAGCCGTAGTACAAGAATGAATAGCCAGACTTATCCGGATAATGATATTTACACCAATTTAGGAAGTGCCGCAAGCATCTCATCTTGGGGTAACGGATATAATGCAAGTGGTCTGTTCTCTTCATTTGCCCGTATCAATTATAAATTAATGGAGCGCTACCTGTTCACTTTTACAGGGCGTTATGATGGTTCATCCATGTTTGGTTCGAACAACCGTTATGGTTTCTTCCCTTCAGGAGCCATTGCATGGCGTATCTCTCAGGAAAAATTCATGAAAAACCTGACATTCATTAATGATTTGAAATTACGTGCCAGCGTAGGTACTACCGGTACCCAAAACTTAACCAGCTTCTCTAATCGTGATTTATACGAAGCAACCAGTTATAATAACCTGTCAGCCATTATACATAAACAAGTGGGTAACCGCGACATCCGTTGGGAAAAATCGACCCAATATGATTTAGGTCTTGATTTCGCATTGTTCGATTACCGACTGACCGGTTCTATCTCCGGCTATATCAAAGATACCAAAGACTTGATCTGGTCATTTGATTTCCCGCCCAGTGCAACCGGTGGCTCTATGCAGATGAACCGTAATATCGGAGCATTGACCAACCGCGGTATTGAAATAAACCTGGTAGGCCGTGTATTATCTACTAAAGACTGGAACTTGGACCTGACCTTGAATATGTCACATAACAAGAATAAAGTCACCAAACTGGTTGAAGAAGGTAGAGCACAATCAGCTATGAATGTAGTAGTTCAAGGCAGCTATGCCGACCAAGTATTGGCTGTAGGCTATCCAATGGGAGCTTTCCATGGTTATGAATATGCCGGGATCATACAAGATCAAGCCAGAATAGATGAATTGAATGCCTATGCTAAATCAAAGGGACAAAGTTATTACGATGGTAACTCATTAAAACCGGGACATTTGGAAATTAAGGATTTAAATGGAGATGGAATCATCAACTACAATGACCGTGTTATTATCGGTAATCCGGATCCGGATCTGTTCGGCGGTCTGACTGCCAATTTATCTTATAAACAATTCAGCCTGTTCGCCAACTTCGGATATCAGATCGGTGGTTTGAAGATTTATAACAAAACATTGCAGAATCTACCCGGACAATTAACCGGTTTGATTGACTATGGATTGAATGACAGATGGTCTGACACCAACAAAGATGCCAAATACCCGGCCTTGTATATAGGTGACGGTGTACCTAGACTAACCGATCATGAATTGTTTAATGCCTCCTTCTTCCGTTTGCAGGAAGTGCGTCTGACTTATAATTTACCTTTAAACAAAGTAATTAAAGGACAACTATTTGTCTCGGCTACCAATTTGTTCACGCTCACCTCTTATCCGGGAACAGACCCTGCTACCGTAAACAGTAACAGCAACTATGGCGGTAACTATGAAACCTCCACTTATCCGGGTTTCCGCTCTTTCTCGGCTGGTTTAAAAATTAACTTATAATCATTTAAATGTATAATCGAATGAAAAAATATATATTCTTAGCTTTACTTACAATGGGCGTTTCCTCGTGCCAGTTGGTAGATGTCTTGGACCAAAAGCCCGAATTCGAAGCAGATTTAGACGGTGCCATCACAACACCCGCTGCTGTAGAGTTAGCCTTAAACGGAATCTATTACTCCTTGCCCGGAAATGGATTCAATGTCATATTTCCTACAGTAAGTGGTTCCTTCAAAGCCGGGACCATGTGGCGTCAAGAAATTGTCAGCGCCGGTAATGCCGTTTACTACTCCGAACGAATGTTGCCTACCCTATCATTCAGTGATGCAACGGAATGGGATGCAGATTACGCTGTAATCAAAAACGCCAACTTCCTGGAAACAGCCTGTAACCGCATGAGTGACGGAGAGTTCTCCGGAAACCGTAGAGCCGAAGTGTTAGGTGAAATAGCCTATTTACGCGCTTTGGCCTACTTCAATATCTTGGTTCGTTACTGCGAATTTTGGGATATGAATAGTGAATACGGGGTTGTCATGCGTAATGAAGCTCCATCCGTATCCAATGCTCTAAAGGCACGTAGCTCCGTAGCCGATTCTTATCAATATATTCTGGATCAACTGGAAATAGCTATTGAAAAAGCTCCTGATTGGAAAAAGCTTTCACAAGCTTCTAAAGAAGCAGCCAAGGCATTAAAGGCAAGAGTATTGCTGTATGCAGGAAAATACACAGAAGCGGTAGCAGCAGTTAATGATGCAATTGATACAAATTCTCCATTGCCGGAAGCAAACTATGGTGACGTTTTTGATAAGTTTTCAACAACCAAAGAGATTCTATTCGCTCGTGTATTCGACCAAAAAGATGCCACCAACACTTCAACCCGTCAGCAATGTTACGGTAACAGCCCCACGAAAAAACAAGGTTACTGGGGGCCCACCAATGAGTATGTGGAACTGGTGGGGGATGATCCTCGCGCCGATGCCATCTTCTCTAAAGTAGACAGCCTGATGGACAGCCGCAGTTCTGCGGTAGCCTACAACCTGAAATCGGTAAAGAAGCTGCTGAATGATGCCAATGACATGCCTGTCATCTTCAGCCGTGTTTCTGAACTTTATCTGATAAAAGCCGAAGCCTTGTATCGTTCGGGAGCCTCTATATCCGAAGCCTACGCACCGATCCGTAAACTACGCGAAAGAGCAGGAGCCGAAATAATTCTTCCAGCCAATAACGAAGAACTGGAAACCGCCATATTCAACGAATGGATGCTGGAATTGTCTTTCGAGAACTGGCATGAATGGTTTGCCATGATCCGTTTTGCAGGATACACAGAGAAACCCGATTTCACCCGTCTGCTTGCTTTGAACAAGACGTTAAGAGAAGCTTTGGAAAAAGAATATGAAAAATCGGAAGCACAAGGAGACAATTATTACCAACGCATCATAGACCGCCGTATCGATGCCATTCCGTCATCAGAAATCAGTTCTAATCTGGAATGTAAACAAAACCCTGGTTATTAACATATTAAATTCAAAGACATGAAAAAATATATCTTACTCATTTTCGCATGTATCTATGCGATTCACTTAAATGCCCAGAATGCAGGAATCAATTTCCTGCACGGCACTACTTGGGCAGAAGCCGTAGCCAAGGCCAAAGCAGAAAATAAACTGATATTCATTGATTTCTATACCCAATGGTGCGGACCTTGCCTGAATATGGCACAAACCGTATTCTCATTGCCTACAGTGGGTTACTACTATAACCAAACTTTCATCAACCTCAAAATTGATGCTGAAGAAGGTGAAGGAATTACATTAGCCAAGAAATACGGTGTACGCAGTTATCCCACCTATGCATTCATAGATCCTGCCACCGAAGAAATCGTTCATCGCAGCAGCAGCCGTCAGACTCCCGAACAGTTTATTCAGACAGGAAAAGATGCAAACATTCCTACCAAACGCTCTTTTTACCTGCAAGAGCAATATACCAAGGGGAACAGAGAACGTGCATTCCTGATTGATTACATCAATTATCACTATTCAGTCTATGCACGCAATAACGTACAAGCCGCTTTTGATGAATTAATAAAAGGAGGTGCCAAACTGACTGATCCGGATGTATGGGAAGTATATGTAAACACCATCAATGGCATGAACCCGTACCTGAAGCAAGTATCAGACAATTATGCGGATTTCTGCCAGCGTTTCGGCAAAAAAGCTGTTGATGCTAAATTGGCAAAAGAAACTTCATACGGCGAATTGGCGGAAATTGAAGCCTTATGCAACTATGAAGGAAAAGATTTCAATCTGAAAATGATCCGTATCAATAATGATATCCGGGAACAAAAGTATGAAGCGGCAGCTACCCAGATTGATGCGATGATTGCAGACACCACAGTCAATCAGCAAGAGTTAATCAGTAGACTGAAATTTATCGCCCGTTTGGGATACAAAGCAGAGGAACTTCCCGAATTCTGGTTCAACAAATGTGTAGGCTATCTGCAATACATTGCTTATAACCAAACAGACAGAGATGATGCTTTCATCCATCAGGAATATGCAGCCGCCTTGGAAATGGTGCTTCGCAAACTGAACGGCAAAGCCCCCATCCCTGCCTGCCTCAGCACAGAACCCGCATACGGAAAGAAAGTCTATAACATGCGTCCCGATGCATTGAAAATGAAACCTAAAAGAAAAAAATAAGATGAGAACTCTAAAATCCATCATGGTACTTGGCCTTGCGCTGAGTACCTTTACCGCTACAGAAGCTGCAAAGCTCACTTTTAAGGTCACCAATCCCAATGAGAAGGTCAAAGTGAGATTGACTTTCAGCCAAAGTGGCGAACAAAAAGAAGTGGCGATTGATGCCGCTGGAAACGGCAACATAGAAATCACAGGATTCACTCCGCAATATGTAACCATGCAATACACACGCGGACGCCGTACTCTTTATCTGGATCCCAATCAAGACCTTACCTTGTCATTCGACAGTGACAACATGTGGAGAAACACAACCTTTGAAGGAGCAGGTGCCGCTATCAACACCTATCTGGGAAGCAAAGAGCTCCAATCACTCGGTATGCCCGATATGAAAATGCAAGAGGCCGCCCTCATACACAAAGGAGACAGCCTGTACGCAGCCAATTGCCAAGTATTGGAAGCCGCAAAACTTCCAGCCGATTTCACTGCACAGGAAAAAATACGTTTGCAATTCTATACGTATTATTATTTCTCCAAATACGCTTTGTATCATCCTCATTTTGGAAAGGATGACAACTATATTCCTTCCAAAGCATATTATGAAAAACTGGAAGCTATTACTCCGATCAATGCCAGTTTATTAGCTCTAAAAGAATATAAGGCTTTTCTTCCCGA
>OGZU01000279.1_pt1 | contig 15389 bp, 13 predicted proteins | sample 1576871 | NCBI WGS metagenome assembly OGZU01 (sample SAMEA3541580, study PRJEB24748) | human gut metagenome | biome: human gut; feature: human-associated habitat; material: faeces | place: China | collected 2012
CCCACTGAACCTTCACACCGGTGATGTTCTGTGCGGTGAACTTGTCGGCATCCTCAGCACCCTTCGAGGTGAGAAGGAGAGAGAAATCACCGAGGTCGCCCAGACGAATCTTCTTGCCCTCAAGCAACATCTCACGCATGCAGTCTACGGCAATGTAGAGGATGGCGCTGATGTCAGCTCTTGAATAAACACTACCATGAGAGGTGATGTGCTTGGCAAACTTCTCGATGGTCATGATGTCGGTGTACTGTGAGATGGCGAAAGCATTCTGCTTCTCAGTCTTCACGAGTTCCAGGTCCTTTGGGTCAGGGGTCTTACCCTCCTTCTTTGCCTGGTTGATGCGTGACTTAGCCTGGTTGATTTCCAGAAGATTTGCGTTCACGCTACGCATTACGATGCTGTAATTAATCATACTATGTTATGCTTTAAAGAGTTTATTTAATCACAATTTCCCAGATGCTTTTTCTTGTCCTTTTCAGAGTCTTCATTGATGACCGGCGCCTGTCATCTTTTGCTCCCTGTCTCGGTCATCATAGATGACCGCCTTTAGGTACAAAATAGCTTTCTTTCGATTGCTGGTGCAAAGGTACGAAAAAGCGCAGTAGGAAGCAATACTTTTCCGGCAACTTGAATTCAGTTTTCCGGAATCTTGTGAAATGGAGCCTTTCGAGAGTAGGTGAAGAGATTCATGGCAACGGGCTGCATCCGGTCATTAGTGACCGGTCATTATCGGTCATTAAGAAAAATCACTTCCGGTCATTTAGCCCCTATAATATATATTAAATATTTTAATATTATATTATAGCTCTTTTTTCGCCCCCCGAAAACCTTAATGACCGATAATGACCGGGCATTAATGACCGGATTCTGAGGCTTTAATTAATACTCTTTTAATGCTAGTATTGTACTTGTATTTTGTTCTGTATTAATGATTTATAATAAGCCATTATATATTTTTATCTGTGTGTAAATGTATAGAAATAAGCTACATATGGCAGCGTCCTTTCCTACAATGTCGTTGCTTCTTTGCCCCATTTTTCGCCTTCCCTTCGCTCTCATTTCAGCCATAAATGCCCTTTCTTTGGAGCATGAATTGATGTGAGGAAGAGCATTTTTGCGTTTTTCCCTTTGGAAATCTATAAAACCACTTTGATATCAGTTCTTTTGCTTCTTTATATAGAAGAGTAAAAATATCGAACATAGCTATCCTAAGTATTTTTTATGTTATTATCCTTTGAATAGTTTCTTCCTTTAATATTGCTCTGTTTTGGGGCGGTAAGCATTATTTACATAATCAGCTTTTATACTCATTTCCTTGTATAAATGGTTAAAATCCCTAGGTAAGTCTTTTTCTACATTTTTGTGTTAATATTTATAATAAAATGTAGATGTTTCGCAATTATTTTGTACCTTTGAAGGCAATTCTGCTATAAAAAGCAGGCTATAAATATAAAATTTAATATATAAAGAAATGACAGAACAGCAAAAACAAGCAATTATAGAAAGTGGAAAGCAATATTTCCGTTCTATTATCATTCCTAATCATTTGAAGAATCTGAATAAGCTTCATCTGAGTAGCTTTGATATAAATCCGTTTCTAATCAACTATCTTGCAGCATTCATAAAGGAAGATTCTCAAATTATTGGTTTAGCTAAGGCTTTAGTTTATCCATATATATATGATAAGGTTATTGATGCAAGTAGCGAACAAGATGTTCTGTCATTAGTTTCCCTGCTTCAGGAAGTTACCGGAGGAGCATCCAATTTTGATGGTATTGATTTCGAATTTGTTGATGCTGTTGATGGTCGCCGTAAATTCTGTCAGTTCAAGGCAGGAGTCAAAACGATAAACAAGGATGATATTGCCTCTGTTCTCTGTCATTTCAAACCTCTTATAAGCCAGCCAAGTTCAGACTTACAGTTTGAGGATCTCGTAGTAGGAGTTTTATATGGTGAGAAAGATAATCTTTCTGATTATTATAAGGCGATAGTTACACATTATCCAGTGTTGTGCGGTTCAGATTTTTGGCAACATCTTACTGGAGAAAAGAACTTTTATGCTCGTCTGCTCAAGGCAATGGGAGAAGTTCTTGATTTGGGAGATTTTGAAGGGAGCGAACTCATACAAGCCCCAATTGAGGAGATTGCAGAAGAAATTAAGCAGGAATGTTGTTTGATTCTCTGAACCCATATTTTGCCTATATAGTTCTAAAACAATAGATAATTCTGTAAACCTATAAAAATCATTTATGCCTATGAGTAGTTTTATGCCCTTGACAGAAACACAGTCAATGATATTTGACATCACCAAACTTCACCAGAAATATTGGAGAACGTTTTGTGATGTTTACTATGTTCATTTGGGATTTGAAACAGAAGAGGTACATTCTTATAAACAGAAATATGAAACTTTCTGTCGTCGCAAGAGTGTTTCCGAAGAAAAAGATTATGAAGAAAAACTCTTGTACGTAAAAATAGAAGATTTGGACTTTCTGAAATCGTATGCAGAATTATTCTTTACTCAAACAGAGAGTTTAGAATTCATAGCCTCGCTCTATTTTTTTGTTAAGAAAATGTGGAATATTGAGACTAAACTAAGACACGATGCTGAATTACTCTCTTTTATCTGCCCACGTTGTACTAAAGTTGATTATTCTAAGTATCTGCTTGATGGGAGCAAATGTCTTATAGTTCGCCAAGGTAACTGGCCAAATGTGAGAGAAGTTCTGAAATCTCCTATTTACAGTGCCATGTTAAGGGAAATTTTAGGTCAGGAAGCTTTTGATCATTATACGGTAGATTTACCTCAGTTCATTGATACTGCTTGTGGTAAAAAAGAATACAATATGGCTGATGAAAGTATAAGGAATTTTGTAAATATGTTTATTGGGAGCCTAATTGAAGCATATAACAGCCAGCTTAAATTTTTTATTTCTGTACAGCCTAAGACTTCTAATTATCCTAAAGGATGTGAACAGATTGCTTTTCTCTATCGTTTGTTTATGTCGTATGAGGACTCTTTGCCTGAAATAAAGGATATATTGGATGAGTCTCCATCTCCGCTCAATCTTGAAGTTTTGCAAGAAGAACGCAATAATCTGATTACTAGCTTTAGAGAAACCACTCTCGGTAAAAGTTGGATGCAACGTATGCAATACAAAGATGGAATCGAACACGTTGCCAAATATTTTATGCATCATCTTAATGGTTTAACAAAGGAAGAAGAAACTCTATTCTTCTATACGCTTGACAAGATTTGTATTATCGAAGATATACTTAAAGGTAATGCAGATAAATATAGGTTAGACGTAAAATATCCTGAAGGATGGTTTGATAATTATTCATCAACAGAAGATTTAACCTCTCCTGGGTGTCCTTTTGTAAAAGAACCTTCTCAAACTGATGTTATTCTTTCTAAGATTAGGGAATATCAATCGGTAAAAAAGAAGCCTAAGGATCTGGCTATGCCTGTAAGGGCTGCCATAGATGCTGGGGTTATAAAAAGACCTACTTTAAAAGAGTATGAGGAAGTAAAGGGATTCGCAAAAATTGCAAAGTCTAGTTTCGAAGATTATACGAACCCTTGCAAACAGCCTTACAATGATTCTGCTTACAATGGGATGGTAGAAGTATTTAAAAAACTATAGGATTTTGAAAAATGAAAGAAAATTCGATATATGATGCTAAGTCGTTAATGACGGTTTTTGGGAAAAAGGCTGATTTTCCTGAACTAGCCAAGGATTGTGTTGCTTTTAGTAATGCTCAGGGTGGTTGTATGGATATAGGAATAGAAGACGGAGAAACATTACCTCCTAAAGAACAGGTTATTCCAGAAGAACTTCCTACGATAATAGTGAATAAAATTTCCGGATTAACGCATGGGGTTAGTATTTCAGCAGAAATCATTATTGCAGAGAATGGAGGAGAATTTGTACGCCTTCATATTCAGAGAAACCCTAGTGCTATTGCGGTGACTTCTTCCGGTAAAATTTATATTCGTATAGGTGATAATAGTATGCCTGTGGGGTCGGAAGATATTGCTCGTCTGGCTGCAGATAAAGGATGTTTGAACTGGGAGGATATAATTTCTACTTTCAGCTGGCATGATGCTGATGAGGAGAAACTGAATAATTTTTTGTATCTTATCAAGCATTCTGATCGTGTCTCTTCTTTTGTAAAACAGAAGGATGTAAAAGAATTGCTGGATTATTATTATATGACTGATGCTGATTCTGACAAGATGACGCAGTTAGGTGTATTATTTATAGGCAAGCAGACACAAAGAGGAAGAATTATGAATGCCCCTGTGATTCAAGTAATTAAATATGATTCATATGGGGACAAAGTTAATAAATGGTTATGGGATGATTTTAGCAAGACTCCATATGAGCAGATAAATGAAATTTGGAATGAGGTTCCTGAATGGCGCGAAAGTTCAGAAATCAGCGATGGAATGTTCAGACGTAATATACCTGCATATCCAGAGAGTGTTATAAGAGAGTTGATATCCAACGCTCTTGTTCATAGGCCTTATACCATTCGTGGTGATATATTCATCAATATCTATCCGGAATATATGGAGATAGTTAATCCTGGTCGGTTACCACTTGGAATAACTGTGGAGAATATTCTTCATAGCACCAAAAAACGAAACGAACACATGGCGGGAATCTTCTATGCTTTGCACCTGATGGAGCGGGAAGGTTCTGGATATGATATGATGTATGAAACATTGTTGTCTAATGGCAAGACTGTCCCTTATGTAGAAGAAGGTGAAGATTGGGTTAAGGTTAGAATTGATCGTCGAATTATAAGTCAGGAGATGATAAAGGTTATTGATCATGCTGAGAGAAATATGCTTTTTAAACAAAAGCAGCTTATCTGTCTTGGCCTGATTGCTCAAAATGAAAGTATTACGGCTACAGGGCTCATCAAATTACTTCATTTGAAAGATGCTGATGCCTTGCGCTCTTGGTTACATCCTTTGATAGACAAAGGGTATGTGGTTGCTACCGATAAACGTTCGAAATCTAAAGAATATCAAGTTGATCCTAGAGTTCTGAAAGATAGTCAATACAAGGGGAAAACTACATTGAAGAGGATTGAAAATTACAGATTGAAGGAACTTATAATGGAGGACCTTAAAATTTATGGCCCTTGCTCTGTAACAGATATTCATGAACGAATAGGTAAAGAGATCCCTTTACGTAAAATTCAAACTCAAATCAAATCACTAATTGAGGAGTTGAAAATTACTGCTGAGGGACAAAAAAGATGGACTCTCTATCGTATAAAAACATAAAAAATGCGTTGAAAGGCTTTATATGTTTTTAAAAATGTTTTTATGATAATTGAAAAGGAAGAAAGGGTAACCCTTTGATAACCAGTAAAAATGCTGGTCTTTTTCGGTCATTTCCGGTCGTCCGGGAATGACCGATTTTGTTTTTAGGCACTTATATAACTATATCTTATCTTTGCACTCGGATTTGGGAATCAGTTTTCTCATTTCCGAGTGTTTTTATTTTAGTTTAACCTGAGCGGAGGCGGGGAACCTCACAACGTGATTGAAGATGGCCATCGGGAATCCACGGCTTCTCTCGCAAACCGATCAGGAATCATGGCAGAAAAAAAACATCAGCTTACGGCTCTGGGCATTGCCTATGAAGCCGTCATCAAGCTGGGCTATACGCACAGCAAACTGGCAAGGCTCGACAGCAGCATCAACTATCCTACGCTGAGGAATATCAGAGACGGGAAGAAGATGAAGAAAGCTACGGAGCGGTTCTATCTGAAACTCTTCTTCGACCTTATTAATAAGGAATATGAACGGCGAATGGCCTGTGGGGGCGACGGAGCCGTCAGCCTGCTTATCGTGATGAAAAACATCCTTGAAGCGGAGCTGAAATAAAAAGTGGTGAAAAGATGAGGGGGCATTCTTTCACCAACTATTCCGCCGCATCGAAAGTGTTGCTATCTTTGCACCAGCTTTAGCAAGGTTGGGCGGATTAAAGAAAACCTTAAAGGAAGGTTAGACCTTGCGGTTTATAGATTATGAACGGAATGTTTATGAGAGTGGTGCAGCAGGGCGAGGCGTTCGCTGTACAGAGTCAGAAAAGTGAGAACGGACAGATGATGAAATGCAACATCGTTCTCCAGGAGATGGGCGGCAAGTACGAGAACCAGTATGCTGCGGCAATGCTCGGCAATATGGCCCAGTGTAAGTTTGCTGCGGGAACATTGGTGGCGGTTACGCTCCGATTCACGACTCGTGAGTATAATGGTCAGGTTTATCAGGATATCCTGGTTACGGACATTGAAAAGGCTTTTTAAAGGTAAAAAGGTAAAAGGGTAAAAAGGTAAAAAGAACCTTAACCCTTTGCAACCACGTTACCATAAAAGGTAAAAGGGTAAAAAAGTAAAAAAGTAAAAAGGGAGGCTTCGCTTGGAGACTTATTGCGGAGATTCTTAGTTATTAACTGAGTTGAAACAGAGGAGGATTTTCCATGGTAAAGCGCGCAACAATCCGGATGTTTCTTCTCCTAAAATTCAATTCAGATTATGAAAAAAGCAAACAAAAAGCTGGTGAAGAACCAGCAGGTGAATAATAACGGCTGCCAGCATGTGCAGTTGGGTGGAATGGCTTACTATGATGATAAGCAGTATTTCCTCTTCAGTCCTGATTCTGTAAATCAGGGTGTTGTAGAAGCGTTCCGCCGTCATGGCGTGGCTCAGCAAATGCAAGACGGAACATTTGATTTCGTAGCAGTTTCTAAACCGAAAAGCCAGTCGGAACTGATTAAGAAACTGGCGCATGGTCGTGTGAGCAAGACCAAGGATGGGGCTATTCAGCTCACGCTGAAGGTGTTCTGCCATGAAGGACTCAACATCGCCCAAACGCTGGCTGTTGAGTCAGCAGAAGGGGCTGATGCTTTAGTGGATTATCAATTAAAACGATAAGTAATAAGATAGATGAGTTGTTATTTAATTAAGGTGGAGAATGGGCACAAGGTTGCCCGCTCCATCACTTCGGAAGAGGAGTATAAGCAGTTGCGTGGAAGCAATGAGCAGAAGGCGAATCTTCGCCTGGCTCGTGCCGGAAACGATGCTGCGAAACGGAGACTGGTACAGTTTAATTATTCCGGCCACTATCCGCAAGGGGTGGTGAAGGGAATGAAATTGCCAAGCGGTGCTTTCGGGTTTGATATGGATGAGCCGGAGGCTTTCGCCAAGGCTGCCAAGCTGCTGCTGAAAGAACCGGACAAGTATGGTCTGCTGATGCTGGAACGTAGTGCAAGACAGGGTGGACATGCGGTGTTTGAGCGCGAAAAGGGCAAGACGGTTCTAGAGAATCAGGTGAGGATTGCTACGATGCTCAAGTGTGAAATGGATACTTCGGCTCACGACATTAATCGGGTTTATTTCACTACCACATCGGATGACGAAGATCTGCTCTTCCTTTCACCAAGACTCTTCAAGGATGAATATGATGAGGCTGCCGTGGCAGCTGAAGGGAAGGTCCTGGAAGAGCGTGAAAGATACGGACAGGAGGAACTGCCGGAAGGAGCGCACAAGGCAAACAAGCATTATGAGCCTTGGAAAGAAGAATTCAAGAAGGATCCTCAAGGGTTTTTTAAGGGTCAGGAATTTAAGAATTCGAGAATTTCATCTTCTGCTGCTTCAACTGCTACTTCAACTACTTCTGCTGCTCAGGACAATTATCTTGGGATTCCTTATGGGGAAATCATTAAGAAGTGGTGGCAACTGTATAATGATGGGCAGGAGCCGATGCGCTCCAACCGCAATACGCTGACCTTTGAGCTGGCTGTGAACCTGCGCCACATCTGTGGTTTTGACCGCAATCTGCTGGCTCAGATTATTCCCTGCTACGATGGGTTTCCCGAGCAGGAAAAAATGGCTTGCATCAACTCGGCATTGAACGAGAAAATCACGCAAATGCCTAAGCGACTGAAGGATGTGCTGGCTGCGCTGAGACAGGAGAAACTGAAACAGGGGTCTTCAAACGGGAATGCAGATGAAGACAGCGAGGCGCTGGTGAATGCCTTGGACGAAGCTAACGCCAAGGATGATCTGTTCTATTACGATGCTTTACCCAAGATGCCACAAGGCGTGCGTGATTCCATCAGTGCTGTTGGGCCGGCTCTGGCAATGCCAGTGATTACAGCCATCTGTCCTGCAATCGGAATGCTTGCTACTGGCGTGAAGGTTTCCGTTCACGGCAAGATGAACTCGCTGAACCTTATCTCCTACATCGCCGGTGATTTTGCATCAGGCAAGGGAAGCATCGACCCTGTAGTTGATGCATGGACTTCGGAAGTGAAACAGATGGACAAAATGTATCAGCAGCAGGAGGATGAATGGAGAGCCAGGAAGCGTGCGGCTAAGAACAAGAAGGAGCAACCGGAAGAACCAAAGCTGCCTGTAAGATGTCTGACACTGAACAATACGGTGGCGAATCTTGCAGAACGACTGGCTAATACTGAAGGCAAGCACGCCTTCTCGTTCACTCCGGAAGCTGACACTGTAGCACAGAAGTGGAAATCGGCGATGAGCGACTTTTCCGTCATGTTAAGACAGGCTTACGACGGAACGAGCTATGAGCGCGAGGCAAGAAGTGCAGATGCGGTGAATGTTCATATCGAACATCTTTTGTGGAACGTTGTGATGTGCGGAACGCCAGATGCACTCTATCGAGTAGTGAACAATTATACGGATGGTTTCCAAAGCCGTATTGTCGTGGCGCGAACGCCGGACAACACGTTCACTCCGCTTACAGACAATCTCTTTGTGCTGACCGAAACTCAACGTGAGCACATACGGCAGATAGCTCATCTCTTGCCCCTGATGGAGGGCGAGGTGGTTCTGCCTAAGTTGGAGAATAAGGGCAGGGAGTGGCTGGAACAGATACGATTGGAGACCATGAAAAATGACGACAAGGTGAAAGCCCGCCAGCGTTTCCGTATCTGTCCTACCACGATGAGAATGATGACCTGCATCATGCTCTGTAAGGTGGCCGAGACACTGATTCAGAAACATGGTTTCCAGGGTGCCGAGAAGCAGCTGAAACAGAATCCGCTGCTATGGAAGGAAATGATCGTAAAGACGCAGACACCAACCATGCTCGAAGCCTTCAATATACTGGCAGATTATCAGTTGGACAATGCACTCTACTTCTTCCGTAGTCGCATAGAGGATGCATTCTCATCCAAGAGTTATTGCGGTCAGACAACTTATGATCGTTCCCGACGCGGCAAAAATGATTCCATCTTCGAGCGGCTTGACGTTACTTTTTCCTTCGAGCAGGCATTGCAGCAAAGTATTGCGGTAAAAGGAGCAAACGTTACTCGGGAGGTTGTTAGACAGATGTTGAAAAACTGGAAGCGGCAGGGATTGATAGGTGTGCTGCCCGATATGCGTTATCAGAAGGTTCAACCTACTGTATAATAGAGGTTCAAAATAAGTGACTATTAATACATCCGGTCATTAACGGTCACGGTCATTTTCGGTCATTAAGGATTTTCAGTAACGAAATCCTTAATGGCCCTATCAATAAATCAATTTTATTATTAGATATTTATGGAAATAATCATTTATCGCCGTCGCTTTACCCGATGGGGAGTAGATGGCACATTAGTAATAAAGGGTACGAAAGTTTGTAATACCATAGAACATCCTGAGCGTTACTTGCCTGCAGGAGACTATGAGATAGCTTTTGTTTCTATAGCTAATAAGAGTAGGAAAATGCCTGTTATCCTGAGGAAGGGACAGGCTGTTTGGGAAGTGGGCATCAATTCTCCTTGTCTCAAGCCCGGAAATGGTCCGATGACGCTGAAATATGGATGCATCATTCTGGGTAAGGCTGTAGCCTCTGGGCTGGTAATTCATTCTCAGGAATACTTCGACCGACTTTGTGAACGATTAAGGAAGGCTTCTAAAAAGATGGAGTGTATCAAGTTACGTATCATAGATTGGGGTAGTGATGATATCTCGATAGCATTTTAGGATTTCCACCCTAACATTCATTCATTTAAAATAGTAATATCATGCGTAAGATAAAGGAAATCATCATTCATTGCAGTGCGACCAAGGAAGGTCGCAACTTCACCGTAGCGGATATTGACCGCTGGCACCGCGAGCGCGGAATGCGCTGCATAGGTTATCATTTCGTGATTTATCGTGACGGCAGCATTCATGTAGGCCGTGCGATAGAGGAGGTTGGCGCCCATTGCAAGGGTCATAATTCCATCAGTATAGGCATTTGCTACATCGGCGGCTTATCAAAGAAAGGCAAGCCGAAGGATACAAGAACCCGAGACCAGAAAGCGGCAATGCGCTCGCTTATCGAGCAGCTGAAGGAGGAATATCCATTAGCCACGATTCATGGTCATAATGAATTTGCCAACAAAGCCTGCCCCTGCTTTAATGTGAAGAAGGAGTGGGGCTAACAGATAGGGAACGCACTGCGTTCCCTATTTATACTTATTACCTGATGCGCCATACATAGAACGAATGTGTTTTATGATGAGCAGCATATAGCACGCAGGGACTCCTAACCCCTCTTCTTTCTGCATTCATACCTTATTATATAGAGTTATTGTCAATTCTGACAACTCCATCATTTTTACTTTCGAAACCGCCATTTCGGAAAAACAAGAAGCACACAAACAAATAAAAAAACTTAAATTAGCAAACAAACAAGCTGATATTCAGGCATTTTTATTACCTTTGCATTCGAAACCGCCATTTCCGAAACAGCGGTTTCGAAAAATAACACCAAAAAGAAACTGTAAAATTATAGAAGAAACTATTGTCTTACAAAGACATAAAATAAGAGAGAAACTATTTTTTAAGGATAATATTGACTCATAAGAACAAATGAAAAAAGGACTATTTGCACTCGCGCTGGGTACCTTTACCTTGGGCATCGCTGAATTCATCATCGAGGGCATCATCACAGACATCGCCAACAACATGAACGTTTCCATCCCGGAAGCAGGACATCTCATCTCCATCTATGCACTCGGCGTCTGCGCCGGAGCTTTCTCGCTGATTTTCATGCATAAATACAGACCCAAGAATATCCTGATGTTCCTGGCTTCGCTCATCACCTTTGGAGCTGTCATCGCCTCAGTAGCACCTAACTACTGGCTCTTGCTCTGCGCCCGCTTTATAGAAGGTCTGCCTCATGGCGCCTACTTCGGAACGGGTACCATCGTGGCGGTGAAGATTGCCAAAGAGGGTAAGGGAACCAATGCCGTGGCGATGATGTGTGCAGGTATGCCGGTGGCTAACCTGCTGGGTGTGCCGGTGGGAACCTTCCTGAGTCACATGTTCAGCTGGCGAGTACCTTTTGTCAGCTGTATCGTGCTCGGACTCATCACCTTATACATGATTCACAGATGGGTTCCGGATGTAGAAGCACTGCCAAACAACGGTATGAAGGCACAGTTCCATTTTCTCCGCAACAAGGCTCCTTGGCTCATCATCGCCGCCACCTTCCTGGGCAATGGCGGCATCCTCTGCTGGTTCAGTTATATCTCGCCGCTGCTTCAGATGGAGGGCGGATTCAGCGCAGCCAGCATCTCTCTGCTGATGATTCTTGCAGGCGGCGGAATGGTAGTAGGCAATCAGGTGAGTGCCTTGCTTGCCGACCGCTTCAAGCCGGGCCGCTTTACCTGTTATCTTCAGTTTCTGGCGGCAGTGGCACTTCTGCTCACCTTCTTCCTCGCCCCTATCGGCTGGGTATCTGTGGTGCTGATGTTCATCTGCTGCGCCTGCCTTTTCGGCATCGGATCGCCTGAGCAGTTCCTCATCGTGAAGCATGCCAAGGGTGGCGAAATGCTGGGCGGCTGCTGCATTCAGGGCGCCTTCAATCTGGGTAACGCCATGGGAGCTTTCCTCGGTGGTATTCCTGTTGCAATGGGATTGGGATACAACTTCCCTGCCCTTATCGGTGTGCCGATGGCATTGGCAGGAGCCATCTGTCTGCTGATTTTCCATAAGAAATATGAATAAAAATGCGATAATCCGAAATAAATGATTATCTTTGCAAACGAATTTCAAATAAACAAAGAAACATGATGAAAATTAACAAGACTTTCCTTACCCTGGGCTTGGCCGCAACACTCTTGCAGATGCCAGCCTCATCGTTCGCACAGACTGCGGGCGGTAACCGTCAGAATCCTCTTTTAACAAAGAGCAGTCTTCCATTCGGTGCTCCTGACTTCAGCAAGATTCAGGAGAGCGATTACCTGCCAGCCATCGAAGCGGCTATCAGGGAGCAGCGTGCCAACATCCAGAAGATTGTAAACAACAAGAAGAAGCCTAACTTCCAGAACACCATCCTCGCCTATGAGGAGAGCGGTACGCTGCTCGAAAAGGTGACTAACATCTTCTTCGGTCTCACCAGCGCCCACAAGACTCCGGGCATCGCCGAAACCGAAAAGAAGGCTACCCCATTGCTGACCGAACTCGACAATGAGATTTCGTTCAACAAGAAACTCTTCGAGCGCATCAAGTATGTTTACGATAATGAATATAAGAAACTCAAGGGCGAAGACAAGCGCCTTACTGAGGTTATCTATAAGAGTTTTGTACGTTCAGGCGCCCTCCTTTCTGCCGAGAAGATGGAGCGCATGAAGCAGATCAACTCCCGCATATCTGAATTACAGCAGGAATGGGGCAATCTTCTTCCTGCCGCTACCAACAACGCCGTGGTTTGGGTGAACAGCAAGGAAGAGCTCGCCGGATTGAGCGATGCTGACATTGCACAATGCAAGAAAGATGCAGAGAGCCGCGGAGGCAAGGCACCTTACTGCATCGTCATCATCAACACCACCCAGCAGCCTATCCTCACCAATCTCCAGAACCGCGAACTGCGCAAGAAGGTGTATATGGCAAGCATCCACCGTGCCGACGGAACCAATCCTGATTTCAACACCTTCCCTATCGTAACCGAGATTGCCAAGTTGCGTGCCGAGAAGGGCAAGCTGATGGGATATGACAACTATGCCGACTATTCGCTCGAAAAGACGATGGCTAAGAACAGCAAGAATGTGGATGATTTCCTGAAGCAGCTCATCAAGGAATATGCTCCTAAGGCTGATGCTGAAACCAAGGCGATAGAAGCGTATGCCCAGAAGGCGGAGGGCAAGGACTTCAAGCTGCAGCCATACGACCGATTCTATTATTCTGCGAAGATGAAGAAGGAGATGCTCAACATTACCGATGATGAGATCAAGCCATACTTCAACATCGACAGCGTACAGGTGAACGGTGTGTTCTATGCCGCCCATCGTGTATACGGACTGAACTTCAAGCAGCGCAAGGATATTCCAACCTATCACCCAGACATGAAGGTATTCGAGGTGAGCGACAAGAACGGCAAGCCAATCGCCCTCTTCTACAGCGATTACTTCCGCCGTCCTACCAAGCGTGGCGGTGCATGGATGAGCGCCTTTGCCAAGCAGAGCAAGCAGCGCGGCCAGTTGCCTATCATATATAATGTATGCAACAACGCCAAGGCACCGGAGGGTCAGCCATCTCTCATCACATGGGATGAGGTTACTACCCTGTTCCATGAGTTCGGTCATGCACTTCACGGAATCCTTTCCGACTGCAAATACAATACCCTGTCAGGAACAGCCGTTGCCCGCGATTTCGTAGAGATGCCATCCCAGTTTAACGAATCGTTTGCTTCTATTCCGGAGATATTCGACCATTACGCCCGTCATACCGAGACCGGTGCTGCGATGCCAGCCGATCTGAAAGAGCGCATGCTGAAGAGCATCAGCTTCCAGACCGCTTATTCACTGGGCGAGAATCTGGCTGCAACCTGTCTTGACCTTGCCTGGCACAAGATTAGCGAAGAAGAGGTGCCTTCACCTTATATGGCAGGCGCCTTCGAGAAGGAAGAGCTTCACAACATCGGTTTGCTCAACACCCAGATTCCTCCTCGCTACAGCACATCATACTTCAACCACGTATGGGGCGGCGGTTATGCTGCAGGCTATTACAGCTATCTCTGGACAGAGGTGCTGGCTGTGAACATCGCCGACTACTTTGCAAAGCATGGTGCCTTAGATCCAGCCGTTGGTCAGGCATTCCGCGACAAGATTCTGAGCCGTGGCAACACCAAGGACCAGATGGAAATGTTTACCGACTTTACTGGTATGGAGAAGCCAGATGCTTCCGGATTTCTGAAAGCAAGAGGTTTGTAATGCATAAAATTACGATATGAAACAGACCAGCTTTCATTCAGTAAAGTTGAAGATAAAGCGTACGGCACTACTGGTAGTAGGCCTTACGCTTTTTCAACTGGTGGGCATAACATTTTTAAAACTTTTATCAGAAAACTCTTGCTGATATGAAAATAAAGTCGTAACTTTGCGGTAGCATTTTAAAACAGATGATTATGAAACAGGTAGAAGAAAGATATATCAGTTTGCTTACAGACTTCGGTTTCAAGCGAATTTTCGGAACAGCAATGAACAAGGATTTGCTGATTTGTTTTCTCAACAGCTTGTTTGATGGCAAACAGGTTGTTAAGGATGTGAAGTATCTGAACCCTGAACATGTAGGCGATGTCTATGCTGACCGCAAGGCTATCTTTGACGTATACTGTGAAGGAGAAAACGGAGAGAAGTTTATCGTTGAAATGCAGAATGCCTATCAGACTTACTTCAAGGACCGTTCTCTGTTCTATTCCACATTCCCTATCCGTGAGCAAGCACCCAAGGGAAAGGATTGGGATTTCAAACTCAATCATGTCTATACAGTTGCTTTGCTCAACTTCGACATGAATGAATATGCTTTCGAAAAGGAAAAGATTCGCCATAGCGTGCAGCTTTGCGATACCGCCACTCACAAGGTGTTCTACGATAAGTTGGAATTCATCTATGTTGAGATTGCTAAATTTGACAAATCCCTAGAGGAACTAGAGACACTTTACGACAAATGGCTTTATGCGCTGAAAAATCTCTACAAACTTACCCAACGTCCTAAGGAGTTATGTGACAAAGTCTTTGACCGTCTTTTCGAAGAAGCCGAGATATCTAAGTTTACCCAGCAGGAGTTGCGTGAGTATGAAGCCAGCAAGATGGCCTATCGCGACATCAAAAATTCTGTTGATACCGCCAAGCGGGAAGGAATTGCAGAAGGCATGGAGAAAGGCATAACCCAGCGAAACTTTGAGATTGCAAGAAAGATGCTGGCAAAGGGTATGAATGAAGCGACTGTCTTGGAGATAACGGGACTGTCTGCAGAGGAGATACAGCTGCTGAAAGCGGAGATGTAAATTACAAATAACAACAAAGAGGAGGGTGTGTCATAAGTCTGTGACGCACCCCTTTTTATTTTTTGCCTTTTCACAG
>OGZU01000286.1_pt1 | contig 15142 bp, 8 predicted proteins | sample 1576871 | NCBI WGS metagenome assembly OGZU01 (sample SAMEA3541580, study PRJEB24748) | human gut metagenome | biome: human gut; feature: human-associated habitat; material: faeces | place: China | collected 2012
CCATTTTTTCAAATTACAGGCCGATTGGTGTGCGGCTAATGGAGTAGCCCACATTACCCATCTTAACAAAGAACATGAAATGCCCGCATGTGTTAAAGCTGAAGGAGATTATTTCCGGAATTTAAGTAAAGTTCAAATACCCGGAGTAGATGCAATCTGGAACCAAATATGGCCCGGTACCCTTAATGATTTCCCCAAACTAGCCTCATCTGTAGCTCATGTTTATGGAAAACCTAGAGCATTCAGCGAAAGTTTTGCAGCTTACCACATCTCTCCCACCATTCCCCAAGCCAAATTTGTTGTAGATCATCAAATTGCCCGTGGGATTAACTTCTTTGAATTCATGTTCTGGCTGGCAGGGTCCAAACATCGCAATTGGATGAGTGATCCCGGTATGAAAGGCCTGAATAAATATACGAATCGCACCACTTACCTGATGAGTCAGGGGAAGCCGGGAGCACGAATTGCCATGTATTACCCCACATCTACTATGTGGCTGGGTAACAATGAAGTTTATAAGGATATCGTCACTCTTACCCAACAGCTGTTAACTCATCAACGAGATTTTGACTACATAAACGATGATGCTTTTACGGAAGCACTGACCATAGGTTCCGGCTATCTGGAAAATAAAAGCGGACAAAGATATGAAACATTGATTATCCCATCATCAGATGTTATTTCCGCATCTGCCTGGAAAGTGATAGAAACATTTTCCTCACGTGGAGGAAAGGTCCTGTTTTGGGGAAGGAAGCCTGCTTCTTTCATTGACAAAAGTTTCACTGCTCCCGGTTCCCTATCAGATTTAACCAATAGCAGGATTGAGCCATCCACCAGATGGACAGCACAGGTAAGCTCTTCCCTTCCGGAACCGGAAATGAAAATCATTTCACCTGCCAATGATTCTATCCGCTACACGCGCAGAGTAATGCCCGATGGCGACCTCTACTTCATATTCAATGAAGGGAATAAAGCTACAGAATTTACAGCAGACTTTGATAAAGTAGGAGTCGCAAAAGAATGGAATGCGACAGATGGCACACTCCAACCGATAAATGCAACAATTGTCAATAACCGCACCCGGCTGACCATTAAACTGGAAGCATGGGAAAGCAAGCTCATATCTATCGGAAAAAATAACAGAGAATATAACATTAAAGAATATGGCGTAAAAGGAAATGGCTATTCGGAAACAGCCACTTTACAACGTATCATTAATGAAGCAGCTCACAATGGAGGCGGAACGATAGTTATTCCTGCCGGGGAGTATCTAAGCGGCGCTCTATTCTTCCCACGTGGTGTAGATTTACGTATAGAAAAAAACGCCAAACTAATCAGCACTGTCGACCCCAATGAATTTCCTGTCATCCCTACCCGTTTTGAAGGTATAGAAAAAAGGTGGCGATGTGCTTTCTTGAATTTTGACCATTCAGACGGAGTTAAAGTTTATGGTGAAGGAGTTATCGATGGTAAAGGAGTAGAATGGAAAAAAATTCCATTCGGAAACTCCGGACGTCCCAGACTGTTATGTTTCACAGATTGCCCGGGAGGTAAGATTTCCGGTTTAAAAATGATAAATCAGGCCTCATGGTGTCTTCATGTACTTTACACAAATGGCTTCACTATAGATGGAATCGATATCCGTGCATTGGAATATATACCCAGTTCCGATGGCATAGATATTGATTCGTCCAATGATATACTGATTACTTCCACCCGCATTGAGGCACATGATGATTGCATCTCCATCAAATCCGGACGAGACGAGGACGGACGCAGAGTAGGACGTCCCAGTGAAAACATTCTGATAGAAAACTGTCATTTTGCATACGGTCATGGTGGAGTGGCTATGGGCAGTGAAATATCAGGCGGCATACGCAATGTGACCATACGTTCCTGCCTGATGGATAACGAAAACTGGAGCCCCTTACGTTTTAAAAGTCAGCCCAGCCGCGGCGGAACTGTGGAAAATATCACTTTTGAAGATATTACCATCAAAGGAGCGCGCAGTATCTTTGATATCAATATGGAATGGCGTATGGTTCCTCCGCTTTCACCTGCACATTATCCGCTGACCTGTTTGCGCAATATCCATTTCAAGAATATAAATGGAGAAGCACAATCAGCAGGAACCATGTATGGTTTTAAAGAGGCTCCATTCGGAAATGATACATTCTTTTTTGAGAATTGCCATATCAAAGCTCAAAAAGGATTAAGCATCTCAAATGTGGCCAATGTTAATTTTAAAGGTTTGGAACTAGAGATAAAAGAAGGAGAAAAGATTTATGAACGGTCTGCAAATAAAGACAAATAACCCAATAAGAACACTGTTAAATAAAAAATACACTCGAAATGCGTACACATGCATAATATTCAAGGAAGATGTACACATTTCCATTGTAGGAAATCCCAGACCATCCTATTTTTGCGCTACCATTAAAACACTAAAACAACATGATGAAGAAAAAATTAATACTATCATTCTTTTTTGTTGCATTAGGTTTTGGAGTTGTAAAAGCACAAGACTTGCCGGACAAAAAAGAAACGTTGAAAACTGTTACAAAAGTCAATGATTACTTCATGAAGAAGTATGCCGATTATCGTACTCCTTCTTTTGTAAAAAATGTAACCCGTCCCAGTAATATCTGGACACGCGGAGTATATTATGAAGGATTAATGGCTCTTTACTCCGTCTATCCACGCGATGACTATTATAAATACGCTGTCGATTGGTCAAATTACCACGAATGGGGATTCCGCAACGGTACCACCACTCGCAATGCTGATGATTACTGTGCCAGCCAGACTTACATTGATTTATATAACATTTGTCCCGATCCGGAAAGAATCCGTAAGGTCAAAGCCAATATAGATATGCTGGTCAACACTCCTCAAGTAAATGATTGGTGGTGGATTGACGCCATCCAAATGGGAATGCCTGTATTTGCCAAACTGGGAAAATTGACCGGAGAACAAAAATATTTCGACAAAATGTGGGATATGTATGAATATACCCGTAACAAACATGGTGAGAATGGCATGTACAACCAAAAAGAAGGTTTGTGGTGGAGAGACCAAGACTTTGATCCCCCTTACAAAGAACCTAACGGTAAGAATTGCTATTGGAGTCGTGGTAATGGATGGGTATATGCAGCACTGGTACGTGTATTGGATGAAATTCCTACTGATGAAAAACATCGCGCCGACTATATCAATGACTTCCTGACCATGAGTAAAGCTATCAAAAATTGCCAACGTACTGATGGTTTTTGGAATGTAAGTATGCATGACGAATCAAACTTCGGAGGTAAAGAAACCAGTGGCACCGCTTTATTTGTATATGGCATGGCATGGGGGGTACGTAACGGACTGTTGGACAGAAAAGAATACCTGCCAGTCTTGTTGAAAGCATGGAATGCTATGGTGAAGGATGCCGTTCACCCTAACGGCTTCCTAGGACTTGTACAAGGAACCGGAAAAGAACCGAAAGACAGTCAACCTGTCACATACGATAAAGTACCCGATTTTGAAGATTTTGGAGTAGGGTGTTTCCTGCTCGCCGGAAGTGAGGTTTACAAATTAAATTAATAATATGATTGGTTAGTGAATCGATTTTTCATAGACTATGATTTAAAGGTTAGATTTAGGTTAAGTAAAAAGGAGCGACTGTGAAGCCGCTCCTTTTTGTTCTATCAATCATACGTTTTCAATCAGTAATAGAAAATACCAATACTCCTGCTGTAGGAATTACCGGCTCTCCTATCAGCACTTTGGCTCCCGAAGGAAGTACGAACTTATAAGGTTTATCTGTATAATTCAGTACAATCCCCATACCATTGCGGTACTCTAAAGTAACACCGTATGGTAAATCCATCACAGGAATATTCAATTGCGCATATAGTTTCTTCAAAATATCTTTCTCCAATAATCCGTCCGTACTATCCACTCCCACGTAAGTAACAGTACCTTTTCCCAACTTACGAGTAGTGACTGCCGGTTTTCCTTCATAAAATTCCTGTGTATAAGTAGCCCATACTTGTGAATCCTTACCCGGTTTCAATATCTCTCCCCAAGTATTCCACGTATATTCTTTTCCATCCATCCGTAATTTGCCCGGTTCTTCAAGAAGTAATAAATCATAAAACTCCATTTCATTACCGGTCAGTTCATTTATCATGGAACCGAAAGGAGCTTCGGGTAAACGTCCATGGCGGTCTTTTTGGGCTGTACGACAAGTTAAGACCAAATTACCACCCTTCTTTACATAATCAGTCCATCTGTCTACCAATGCCTTGTCAGCCAATTGATAAGCCGGAGCTATGATCACAGGATAAGAGGAGAACTCCTTGCTTTCACTGATAAAATCTACGGGCGCGCCAAAAGATTTCAACGTGCGATAATATTTCTCAATATGCCCTAATGTATTCCATGTACGATTTTGCTTCTGGCGCTCAATGCTCCATGAATTTTCATGATTAAAAAGAATGGCAGTACGACGCGCCAAATAATCGGCCGGTTTCACCTCACGAGCTGCAACCTGTCCCCGCAGCTGTCTGATTTCTTTCATGAACTGCTCATATTCACGTCCACCGGGAGTTACCGTTGTTCCGTCTGTACCTACAATGCCGTAGTGATATTGTTCCGTGCCATACAGAGGCTGGCGATAACGATAAGTACAGATAAAGTCGCCTCCACCGGCAAATACGCTCCACATCCATAAACGGATAGCTCCGGGCAGCGGTTGAGGATTGATACTCCCCCAATTCACCTGCCCTGGCTGAAGTTCCATTACTCCATAAGTACCTTGTATGGGTCTGAAAAAGTCATTGGCAAAAGCAATACGCAACGGATTTCCCACTCGATATCCGCGACGGCCGATCCCTTCATTGTCTCCATACACCATATAGCGAGTATAACTTTGAAAATCAAGTGCAGGGCTGCCACCTATATGTCCTTCCTCATAATTAGGAATATAGTTAGTAGTCACCCATTGGTTCTTTGCATATTTTTTAATCAACAAACATTGTTCATTCAAAAAGTCGTTTGTCTGACTGGCAGCAAAACGGCGGTAATCCAAAATCTGATGATGATTCATAAACATCTGGGCAGTTTTAGGAAGAGTTATTTCATCAAAAGAAGAATAAACCTCACTCCAAAAAGCCGTTCCCCAGGCATCATTCAATGCTTTAATGTCATGATGATATTTTTCACGTAAAAAATCCCGGAAAGCCAGTTCGGCTTTCGGATTATAATCAAATTGTACGGCCGGCTCATTATCGAGCTGCCAGCCGATTATTCTGGAATCATTTCCATAATGCTGAGCTAACTTCTCTATCATTTTATAAGCCAGTTCTCTATAAACGGGAGAAGCAAAAGAAGCATGTTGACGTGCTCCGTGATCAAGCACGGTACCATTTTCATTTTTAATCAAAATTTCAGGGTATTTACGGCTCAGCCATACCGGTGGAGTTGCCGTAGAAGTACACATAATGACTTTCAAATCATATTTGGCAGCCAAAGCCACCGCTTTATCCAACCAGGCAAAATCATATTTTCCCTCTTCCGGTTCCAATTGCGCCCAAGCAAATTCCGCGAAATGGGTGAATTCAAAACCCAAATCGTGCATCTGTTTAAAATCTCTCTCCCATTGACTCTCATCCCAATGCTCAGGATAATAATAAGCACCGGTCAAGGTCAAATCCTTGTCTTTAAACCAAGGCTGTTGTGCAAAAAGTCCTCCGGCCAAAGAACAAGCCAAAAGAACGGTCACAAATCGTTTTTTCATGATAAAATAGTAATTTAATAGATTTTCCATTCCCATAATCCGGCTGCACCTTTATCTATGTGCAAACGCAAATAACGTACTTTATCTCCCACCGTTACCACATGAGGTGAACATGCCTTCACCTCTTTTACTCCGGCACAAGGTTGCCAATTAGTACCATCATTGGATTTTTCGAGATGCCAGGCATGGCCTTCAGCAGGGTGTACAAAGGCAAATTGACACTCCGTTACCTGCATGGCTTCACCCAAATCCACCATCAGCCAAGGATGATCATCATTTGTTTCTGCCATCCAGCGTGTTCCATTAGACCGGTCGCCTGCATTTCCAGGGTGATATATATGTGTGCGTTCCACCTTGACAAGCGAAGTTTTATCAGCCAAAGGACAATTAGGCTGAGTTTCTATTTCAACCTTAGAAGTACGGGGAGAACGTATGCTGGATGCACTGAAAGAAGCTTTCAGCGCCTTATTTTCGCGCTGTTCCTGGCTGACAGCCAAGTAACCAACTCCCTTTTCATCAGGAACAAGTGTCTTTATAGTGCCATCCTCATTAAATTCCATCCGATTGGCATATACTTGGCGGGTAGTTCCTCCGTCACCGTACTCCAGATATACGAAAATATAATCGTCTGTTTCTTCATTATAAAATACATTCCCATGTCCCGGCCCCCAAACATTATCGGCAATGGATGAAAAAAGAAAAATATCATTGCCTTCGGGCTTTTCAAAGCCCGACAAAGGGGACTGCCGGCTCATCATGTAAGCATTTACATAATTCTGATTCCCTCTCAAAGTATAGATGTAATAATAAATACCTTTACGTTTAAACATAACCGGCCCTTCCGAATACCCTTGACGAGCCGTACTCATCACAACAGTATCACCGGTTAAATGCTGCCAATCGTCAGTCATACGGGCAGCCATCCGGCGGCGCCAGAATAAATAAGCAGTTCCATCATCATCCACAAAAGGTTCCCCATCTATATCCGGAGCAATACAAGATTGATCAAACCCATCCAAAGAATGAGAAGATATAGAATTACGTCCGGCAAAAAGGAAAGGACCTTCGGGACGGTCGGACTTCAGCACATAGGTACGTGCATTCTCATCCGGTTTTACAAAAGTGGTATAAAGATAATATTCACCATTCTTCTCCACTACTCTGCCGGGTGCCCAATAACGAAAATATCCCGTCTTTTTCTCTCCTTTGGCATTGACATATTCATGTCCTTTATGCCAATCGAATCCCACAATATGTGATCCGTCAAAACTCCAGTTTACAAAATCTTTAGATTTCCATACCACAGGAGTCCCTGCTTGTGACAATCCTTTATCAATATCAGTAGTACCATAAAGATAATAAGTATCACCAAATTTGGATAAAGAAGGATCAGCGATATTATCCGGAATAAGAGGATTGAAGTGATGGATACGAAGCAATTTATCAAGTACAGCCTTCTCTACGGTAAAAGCAGTTCCGTGACGGGTTCCTTTTGGAAAAGATACACGGTCAGATACATCTTCCCATGTCTTTCCATGATCACGACTGCAAACAGCTCCATATTGATGATTACGGTATTTATCAAAATAGACATAAAGAGCATCATCTACAAAAAGTGGCGCAGGTCCCTCACACCAATAATTTCCTGTAATGGAAGGAGAAACGGTAGTAGGAAATCCATCCTCTATCCGTGTTGTCCGTGTTATTCTCAAATTCTTCTCTGCCGGCAACGAGTTTTCATTCTTCACCACCATAATCAAGTCTTTCATCACCGGATCGCGTACAATAGCTGCATCAATCACACTGAAATCGGGATTAAAGAACAGTTTGGTTTCAGAAAATGTATTAAAATCCTTCGTCGTAACATAGTAAATACGATGGTTCAGCCCTTTCTCACTCTCAATGACCGGCACTTCCTTGTGACGTCCGGGAATGGTCGTTGCCCAAAAAATATAATAAGTTTGCGAAGATTCATCATAAAACAATTCAGGTGCCCAGCAATTATGTGCAGCAGGCTCATGCATCATTACCGGAATAGAACGCTGCTCACTCCAATGGATTAAATCGGGAGAAGAGGCGTAACCTATAATCCGGTCTGTCCAACTGGAAGTCCACACCATGTGAAAGGTTCCGTCCGGCGCCTGACAAATACTAGGGTCACGCATCAGACGATCCTTCCCGACCGTAGGTATCAAGAAAGATTTTCCATGATTCAGAGGAGTCCATGTCAGCCCATCCAAACTATAAGCCAAATGAAGACCGTCCCGACTATCATTAATGAAATAAGAGAACAAATAAGCCGTATCACCGGCAAATAATCCGGCAACCGTTCCTAACAAGCAGAGCAAACTGAATAATCGTTTTTTCATGTATACAATGATTTAATTGTGAGTATACAAAGATAAAAAGAGATTTGGACTTTTTTCTGCACATACAAGGCATATCCATGTAAAATCGTACAAATATATCGCACATTACCCCTATTTTATACGAATTTCCATCTATATGTACTTCTTTCTATTTACATGCAGATGAAAAGACCTTAATTTAGCAACATCAAATTCAAAGTAAAAAGATACTATGAAAAAAACGTTATTGACAATCTGCCTAGTATGGATGTGCTTCTCGTTAAGCGCACAAAAAATTATTGACTTATCCGGAAAATGGTCATTCAGTATAGACCGTCAGGATAATGGAGAAAAGGAAAAATGGTTCAGCCACACTTTGAATGACTTCATCAACCTGCCCGGTTCCATGCCCGAGAAACTGAAAGGTGATGAGGTTACCGCAAAGACCCAATGGACAGGCAGTCTCTATGACAGTTCCTACTATTATAATCCATACATGGAAAAATACCGTAAAGAAGGTAATATTAAATTTCCATTCTTTCTGACTCCCGACAAACATTATGTAGGAGCTGCTTGGTATCAGAAAGAGGTGAATATACCTGCCGACTGGAAAGGTGAACGTATTTTGTTGTTCCTGGAACGTCCCCATATAGAAACAACCGTATGGGTGAACGGACAAAAGACAGGAATGCAGAATAGTCTTTGTGTTCCCCATCAATATGATATAACCCATTATGTCCGTCCCGGAAAATGTACTATCACCATCCGGGTGGATAATCGTATCAAAGAAATCAATGTCGGACCGGATTCGCACAGCATAACCGACCAGACCCAAGGAAACTGGAACGGCATTGTAGGACGCATCTGTCTGCAAACGACTCCGAAAACATATTTCGATGATATTCAAATATATCCGGAACCGGAACAAAAACTGGCACGTGTCAAAGTCGTCATCAAAGGTACAGGCACTGCAAAAGTAAAATTATCAGCAGAGAGCTTCAATACGGATAAAAAGCATATAGTTCCCGCCATACAACAAGAAATCAAACTTAACAAAGGAGTGACGGAAACAGAAATGGTATTACCTATGGGGAATGATATGCTGCTATGGGATGAATTTCATCCGGCCCTGTACAAACTGAAAGCAGAAGTCACCAATGGGAAAAAAACTGAGATAAAGGAAATACAATTCGGTATGCGCCGATTTGAAATCAAAGGTAAATGGTTTTATGTAAACGGGCGCAAAACCCAGCTTCGCGGAACAGTTGAAAACTGTGACTTCCCGTTGACCGGTTACGCTCCGATGGATGTAGAAAGTTGGGAACGGGTATTCCGTATCTGTCGCAGTTATGGACTGAATCACATGCGTTTCCATTCATTCTGTCCTCCCGAAGCCGCTTTTATGGCTGCCGACCGGGTAGGATTCTATCTGCAACCCGAAGGTCCGAGCTGGCCCAATCATGGTCCCAAATTAGGTTTGGGACAACCTATTGACAAATATCTGATGGACGAAACCATCGCATTAACCAAAGAATATGGCAACTATGCCTCTTATTGCATGTTGGCATGCGGAAACGAACCTAGCGGACGCTGGGTAGAATGGGTGACCAAGTTCGTAGAATATTGGGAAAAGAAGGATCCCAGACATGTATATACCGGAGCATCGGTAGGCAACGGATGGCAATGGCAACCTCGCAACCAATATCATGTAAAGGCTGGGGCACGTGGCCTGACCTGGTCCAAGAAACAACCGTCCACCCAAGACGACTATCGTTTCCAAAATCATCTTGACACCGTGAGACAGCCCTACGTATCCCATGAAACAGGTCAATGGTGCGCTTTCCCCAATTTCAATGAAATACGTAAATATACAGGCGTCAATAAAGCCAAGAACTTCGAGATTTTCAAAGACATTCTGGCTGACAACCACATGAGCGACCAAGCCCATCTATTTATGATGGCCAGCGGAAAGTTGCAAGCCCTTTGTTACAAATATGAAATAGAAAAGACACTCCGCACGCCCGATTATGCCGGTTTCCAATTATTGTCACTGAACGATTATTCGGGTCAGGGAACTGCACTGGTAGGTGTTCTCGATGTTTTCTTTGAAGAAAAAGGATATATCAACTCCGCAGAATGGAGACGTTTCTGCTCACCTACAGTTCCACTGATGCGTACAGATAAATTTGTATATAATAACAAGGAAATTTTAAAGGCGGATATTGAAATCGCTCATTTTGGTGCCGAGGCATTAAAACAAGCAGAAATTGTATATACGTTAAAAGACGAATATGGCAAAGTATATGCGCAAGGCACATTGGCAACACAAGACATTCCTGTCGGAAATTTAAATCGCACGGGTAGCCTTGAGTTTCCGCTCACTGACATCCAAGAGGCTAAAAAGCTGAATCTGGAAATACGCATTATGGGAACAGAAGCTGTAAATGACTGGAATTTCTGGGTTTATCCCGCCCAAGTGACAATAGCCGAAGGAAAAGTATACACTACCGACACCTTGGATTCGAAAGCCCTGGAAATTCTTCAGCATGGTGGAAATGTGCTTATTACAGCTGCGGGCAAAGTGAGTTATGGTAAAGAAGTGGTCCAGCAATTCACTCCTGTATTCTGGAACACCTCCTGGTTCAAAATGCGTCCTCCTCATACCACAGGTATCTTAGTGAACCCCAAACACCCGTTATTCCGTCAGTTTCCGACAGAATATCACAGCAATTTGCAATGGTGGGAACTGCTGAATCGTACTCAAGTGATGCAATTCACCCACTTTCCACCCGCTTTCCAACCTACGGTTCAAAGCATCGACACTTGGTTTATAAGCCGCAAGATAGGTATGTTATTCGAAGCCAATGTATTAAATGGGAAAGTGCTCATGACAAGCATGGACATTACCTCCCAGCCAGAGAAACGCATTGTAGCCCGTCAGATGCATAAAGCCATTTTGGATTATATGAATTCGGACCAGTTCCGTCCGCAATTTACTGTAACGCCTCAACAAATCAGTGAGTTGTTCACAAAAACAGCCGGTGATATCAAATCTTATACCAATGACTCTCCGGATGAACTAAAACCGAAAATCAATTAATAACAATCTATATCAATCATGAAACAGATAGCCCTATTAGCTCTTGGACTTTTAGCGACATTAGGAGTCGAAGCACAAACTTACAAATTCGATTTTACCACAGGTAAAAAGACGAAAGACGGTTATACCAAAATAACTCCCGCCGACAGATACTCGGAGGAAAAGGGATACGGATATGACAGACAGCCCTCTCCGGAAGGTAAAAGTACAGCTCCATTCTTTTTCTCTGTTACGGTTCCCGATGGAAACTACCATGTCACAGCCGTGATAGGAAACAAACGCGCTGCCGGAGAAACAACAGTGCGAGGAGAATCACGCCGCCTTTTCTTCGAAAATGTGAAGACAAAAAAAGGGGAGTTAAAACCTTGTACATTTGTGATCAACAAGCGCAACACACATATTTCGGAAAAAGAAAATGTGCGCATCAAACCGCGTGAACGCCAAAAATTGAACTGGGATGACAAACTAACTTTGGAATTCAACGGGGATGCACCCCAATTGTCCGAACTGATTATTGAGAAAGTAAATAATGTACCCACCGTATTCCTATGCGGTAACTCCACGGTAGTAGACCAGGACAATGAACCTTGGGCAAGCTGGGGACAAATGATTCCCCGCTTCTTCAATGACAGCATTTGTTTTGCCAATTATGCAGAATCCGGCGAAAGCGCCAATACTTTTATCGGTGCAGGACGACTGAAAAAGGCATTGACACAAATGAAACCCGGAGATTATATTTTTATGGAATTCGGTCACAACGACCAAAAGCAAAAAGGTCCCGGTAAAGGAGCTTATTATTCATTTATGACCAGCTTGAAAACATTCATTGATGAGGCAAGGGCACGAGGAGCCTATCCTGTACTGGTAACCCCGACACAACGCCGCAGTTTCGATGAAAACGGGAAAATCAGAGATACTCACGAAGATTATCCCGAAGCAATGCGCTGGTTGGCTGCCAAAGAAAACGTTCCTTTGATCGATCTCAACGAAATGACCCGTACCCTCTATGAAGCAATGGGAGTGGAACCTTCCAAAAAGGCATTCGTACATTATCCTGCCGGAACCTATCCGGGACAAAACAGGGTATTGGCAGATAATACCCACTTCAATCCTTACGGAGCTTATCAAATCTCCAAATGTATCATTGAAGGGATAAAGAAAGCGGGATTACCTATCGCTAACTATTTGCGCAGCGACTATTCCGGTTACAATCCTGCACATCCGGATGCTTTAGACAGTTTCAAATGGAATGACAGCCCGTTTACAGAAATTGAAAAGCCGGACGGCAATTAATTTAAAAGTAGGAACAAATGAACAACAAAACATTATTATTAACCCTATCATTTACCTTAGGTACCCTCTTTACCAATGCCCAATCCCTCCCCGGATTCCAATGGGGAGAAGGGATGGGAACTCCTGACCTTTCGTGGACTGCCCAAGTAGGAGCCAAAACCTATCCGAAGGGAAAAATATTCCAAGCAGCCGATTACGGATTGAAAAATGACAGCACCCGGTTAAGCACTGCCGCCCTGCAGAAAGCCATTGACGAATGCCACCGTTCCGGAGGGGGAACAGTGGAAGTAGCCCCGGGATACTACCGGATTGGTGCCATCTACCTGAAAAGTAATGTAAACCTCCACCTCAACCAAGGTACGACGCTGATAGCCAGTGAGAATATTGATTTATACCCCGAAATGCGCTCCCGCGTGGCAGGTATCGAAATGGTATGGCCCTCGGCAGTCATCAATATTCTGGATGCGGAAAACGCAGCTATCAGCGGAGCAGGTACGTTGGATTGTCGTGGAAAAATATTCTGGGATAAATATTGGACCATGCGGAAGGATTACGAGAAACGCAAACTGCGGTGGATTGTGGACTACGACTGCAAACGCGTAAGAGGTATGCTCATCTCGAACAGCCGCCATATAACACTGAAAGACTTTACCTTGATGCGTACCGGATTTTGGGGTTGCCAGGTGCTGTATTCCGACCAATGTACCTTGAACGGACTGAAAATCAATAATAACGTAGGGGGGCATGGTCCCAGTACGGATGGTATTGACATTGACTCCAGCACCAATATCCTGATTGAAAACTGCGAAGTAGATTGCAACGATGACAATATCTGCCTGAAAGCCGGAAGGGATGCCGACGGCCTGCGCGTAAACCGCCCCACAGAAAATATCATTGTTCGTGGATGCATTGCACGTAAAGGTGCGGGACTGATTACCTGCGGCAGCGAAACTTCAGGCTGCATCCGAAATGTATTGGGATATAACCTCCAAGCATACGGAACCTCTTCCACCCTCCGTCTGAAATCTGCCATGAACCGCGGCGGAACCGTAGAAAATATCTACATGACCCAAGTGACAGCAGACCATGTCCGCCATGTACTGGCAGCGGACCTGAACTGGAACCCCAGCTATAGTTATTCTACTTTGCCGGCTGAATATGAAGGTAAGGAAATTCCCGAACATTGGAAGGTTATGCTGACTCCTGTCACACCTAAAGAAAAAGGGTATCTGCATTTCCGTAATGTATGGCTCAGCGATGTAAAAGCTACTAATGTGCAAATCTTTATCACTGCTGCCGGCTGGAATGAGGAACTGCCTTTGCAGAATTTCCATATTTCCGGCATAAAAGCCAAGGTAAATAAAGCAGGAAGCATTATCTTTACCGAAGACTTCCACCTGGAAGATGTCCGGTTACAAGTAGAAGACGGCAGTCGTGTGGAAGAAAAAAACAATAAGAACGCACAAATCGATATCAGCTATGAAAACAACATGGAATTATAGCCGGCGGCTACTTCCGTTCTTTCTCTGTATGCTGTTGTCTGTCTTTGGCAACAACGCCCAGACTCTTCCCTTCCGTTTATCCAAAGGTGCGGGAACTTTCCGTCTGGGAGTGGTTTGCGGCAATGAAAGTTGCTGGCTGGACCAATGCAGTGTCAAGAAAAAGGGACAGGCTTATACCATTAAAGATAAATTATGGAAAGAAGGTGAAATAAAGTTGATTGTATTGGTCGCCGAACAACATTGGCGAGTAGTCTTGCCTGCGCGAGTTGAATTTATCCATCTTTTTCACTTGGTAGTAAGACCCTTGTTCCTTTATCGCAGGTGCCTTGGTGGCAGCCGTTAAACCCTCTTTGGCAATGTCGTTGTCTGGCATAGAGTCCAAAGCAATATTGTATTCCTTTATCGCTTCTGGGTAAGCACCAGCTTTCATAAGGTTGGCTGCCAGTTTCAAGTGGGTATCTTTGTCGTCTTGCTTGTATCTGATGACATTCCGATAGGCTGCAATGGCTCTTTGCGACGAACTGATTCGGTCGTAGCAGAATGCCATTTTTGCAGCCAATTGTCCTCTTTGAGCACGGTCTTTTGCAGGTGTACGCTGATAAGCAGTCTTGAATTGTGTGGCAGCATCGTGGTATTCACCAATGGCAAGAAACTTTTCACCTTTCTTTATGTTTCTATCAATACCGCAACTGTGCAGAAGCAAAGCAACGGTACATAGTAGAAACATTCCAAAAACTTGTTTGCCACAATGTTTTTGGTACTTTATTTTGTTGTATGAAAGTCGGCGTTTATTCATATTTATATTAAACGTAACAACGGCGAATATATTGCAAGATAGTAGCTTTCTATTTCTTCTTTATCTTATGTGCCTTGTGTTTCTCCGATTTTTCTGTTGGAGTTGTCGGCAAGCACGTCGTTTACAATGTTCGATATTTGTTCTTTCAGTTCGTTTATGAACTGCCCAGCATCGTATTTCTTGTGTTCGATGTCGCGCAACTTCTTCTCCCAGATACCAGTAAGTTCGGCGGAGGTAAGCAGTTTCTCGTGAATGGTATCTATAAGTGCAATTCCTGTTTCGGTTGCAATTAGGTTCTTGCGTTGCCTACGAATATAA
>OGZU01000292.1_pt1 | contig 14955 bp, 18 predicted proteins | sample 1576871 | NCBI WGS metagenome assembly OGZU01 (sample SAMEA3541580, study PRJEB24748) | human gut metagenome | biome: human gut; feature: human-associated habitat; material: faeces | place: China | collected 2012
TATATAGAAACACACACAAAAAAAGGGTGCGTCACAGACTTATGACACACCCTCCATATACTTAATCGTTAAGAGGCAACGAATTAACCGTTGTGCTTCTTCATGATCTTAATCAACTCAACAACCTTGTGTGAGTAACCAATCTCGTTGTCATACCAAGAAACAACCTTAACGAAGTTGTCTGTCAAATAAACACCTGCGTTAGCGTCGAAGATAGATGTCAAAGCGCAACCCAAGAAGTCAGAAGAAACAACAGCATCCTCTGTGTAACCGAGTACACCCTTCAACTCACCCTCAGAAGCAGCCTTCATAGCAGCGCAGATAGCCTCCTTAGAAGCAGCCTTCTTCAAGTTAACTGTCAAGTCAACAACAGATACGTCCAAAGTAGGAACACGCATAGAGATACCTGTCAACTTACCGTTCAACTCAGGGATAACCTTACCTACAGCCTTAGCAGCACCTGTAGAAGAAGGGATGATGTTGCCAGCAGCTGCACGGCCACCACGCCAGTCCTTCATAGATGGACCATCAACAGTCTTCTGTGTAGCAGTTGTAGAGTGAACAGTTGTCATCAAACCTGTCTCGATACCGAAGTTATCGTTCAATACCTTAGCGATAGGAGCCAAGCAGTTTGTTGTACAAGAAGCGTTAGAAACGATCTTCTGACCATTGTACTTGTCAGTGTTAACACCGCAAACGAACATATCAGCCTGGTTACCGTTAGCGTCAGCCTTAGAAGGAGCAGAAAGTACTACGTACTTAGCACCAGCCTTCAAGTGCTTCTCAGCCTTGTCATAAGCGAGGAAGAGACCTGTAGACTCAACTACGTACTCAGCACCAACCTCATCCCACTTCAAGTTCTCTGGATCACGCTCAGCAGTAACACGGATGTGGTTACCGTTAACGATCAACTCGTTCTTCTCAACGTCAGCCTCGATAGTACCGTCGAACTGACCGTGCATTGTATCATACTTCAACATGTAAGCCATGTAATCTACTGGGCACAAGTCATTGATAGCTACTACCTGTACTTCCTTTGCGTTCTCAGCCTCAACTGTAGAACGGAATACGAAACGACCGATACGGCCAAATCCGTTAATACCAATCTTAATCATTGTTCTTAATATTTAAATTAAAAGTTTAATAAAAATTACTTTTTTAACTGCTTTCGAGCGTTCATCCGATGCTGAAACATTCAAAATTTTACGCCTTAGAGCATTTTTTCTTCTTTTCGAGCGCAAAGTTACTAATTTTTTTCTAACTTTGCAACCAGAATTAGTATTAAATAAGTTAAAAAAGAATATTAGAGTTTTAATATTGGCATTATTTTCACTCATTACATGCCATACTGACAACTCCATATTGCAAAAAGCAAAGAAAAAAACTCTGCATTCTACACCTTATTATATATATAAGAAAAGAGAAAAAGAAGAACTATCAAACTATAGTTATAATTAAAAAGATAAAAGTATGAGTAAATTTTTGAATGAATTCAAGGAATTCGCCATGCGTGGCAATGTGCTCGACATGGCTGTCGGTGTCATCATCGGTGGTGCCTTTGGCAAAATCGTAAGCTCTGTTGTTGATGACGTCATCATGCCTCCTATAGGATGGCTGATTGGCGGCGTGAATTTCGCCGACCTCAAATTCACCCTACCTACCGTCAATGTAGCGGGTGAGGAACTGAAGGCGGCTACCATCAACTACGGTAACTTCCTCCAGACCTGTTTCGACTTCCTCATCGTTGCCTTCTGTATCTTCATGCTCATCAAGGTGGTGAACAAGATTTCCAAGAAGAAGGAAGAGGAAAAACCGGCAGAAGCTCCTAAGGCTCCGGAGCCAAGCAATGAAGAAAAACTTCTCATGGAAATACGTGATCTCCTGAAGAACCAGAAATAAGAATAAAAAAAGTCGCCCTCTTTGAAGGCGACTTTTTATTCTGTTTATTCCCACTCAATTATACTCTATATCTGATATTCAGAGAGTTAGCTATTGTCGGGGATATTTATCAGGGACAGCACGAACTTCATACACAACCATGGCTATCAGTCACTTACACGATTTATCCTACTTAAAATCAATTGATTTCAAGCCTCAAAAAGACAATCAAGAGCAGCCCCTATATATATATATAATAAGGTGTTAATAAGGCAAACATAGTTGCCCATCATATTAATAAGGTGTAGCATTCAGTAGCAGCAAAAGCTGTTCAAGCTACTCTAAAGTACTGTATATATATGAGTTATAGGGAGGGCTTCCACCGTATCCTCTCTTTGCCTACCCCTATAGAGGGAGCGAGGCATCGACCACAAGGGGTTGCCGTGCATCTTTTAGAAAATTTTCCGGTATACAAAATGTCTTTTCTTTCAAGTCTTCAGATTTTTTAATATTCTATTTTGCAATAGTAGTCTCCCAAGTAGTATGTTTGCAACGTGAGAATAAATGATAGAAATAAAACCATATTAAATATGAAGAGAAACAGAAAGAGACCACCACCATCCAAAGATTCCAAACCGAACAGATAGGAACTGTCTTAGACTGTAAACAGGATAGGCTATATAGAGCCAAGATAAAACTAAAAGGGACAGGCGAAACCCTGTCCAACAAAATAATGATATTACGATTATGAAACGTGATAGCATAAAAACTAAGTCTATCTCTCGAACATTACGCAACTAAAGAGAGTATAGACATTAAGAAACTGTGTTTTAAACGTTCTTCAATAAGTATTGAGGACTTTGTAAAACACATCAAAGAAGGATTTTGTTTTTGCCATTGGTTTACAACAAAAGCCGACACCTTTAAAATATACGAGAAGAAGAATGATAATTTTGACCGAGCTAATGTTGTATTCGTTGATGTTGATGATTCCAATATGGAAATGAAGCAATTTGTTTGTGGATTATCGAAGAAGCCTACTATATACTATACAACACCGAGCAATCTTTGTCCAAGTAAGGGTAACAAGTATCGTTTTCGCCTTTGCTATGTATTCCGTGAGGACATTTTAAATGGCAAAACGTTAGCCTCAGCGTACAGAGGCATCATAAAGGAGATTCGCAAAGATTACCAAACTTATCCCGACCAAGATTCGTGTGGAGCAAGACCTGCACAATATATGAATGGCAACGGAACGCCAAGGTGTGAAGTGTATTCCACAGACAGAGTTTATACCTTATCAGATTTTGGAGTTTCACCTATTGAGTCAGCACACAATGCAAACTCATCAATAAGGGAACGTGCCAATAACAAAGAGTGTGCCTATCATATAACAGACATGGATTTCATCAATGACCTTTCAACAATTCCTCCATCTGATTTGATTATCAAATATAGAAAGCGATACAGATACTTTGACCATTCCGAACTAAAATATAATGACGGTTATGCGTTGGTACCAGAAGACTATCAAGAGATATACCGGAGTTGGTATCAAGATGTCGTAACAAATAGCAGTGGAGATATTCGCAAAGTGTCAGCTGTGAAAATAAAGAGGGATGGTGACAACAGGAGGAAATGCCTATTTGTGTCTGCACTCATACGCAGAAAGATACTTCCAAACATCACATTTGAACATCTATTGTATAACTTGGTTGCTGAACGACAATGGTATTATGATAACTCAGACAACACTCTGAATAATCAAGAGCTAATGAGGATTGTCAACAATGCCCTAAATATAGAATACGAAAAGATAAACATAAAGACGAAGCGTAAGCCGAGTAAGTTCAAAGTAGATAAACTGTATTGTTCTGAAAGAGGCATCAAGCCCAAGTCGATGGTTGGAATCGTCAGGCGCAAGTTGAAGGACGAAGAGATTGGCAACCTCTATGATTGCAGTCTGTCTGTGAAAGATAATCTTGCTATGCTCAAAGCAAATGGAATAAAGATAGGCTTGAGTAGATTATATGAGTTTTGTGACAGGAATAACATTCCGAGAAGGCCTTACAAAAAGCCGATAGAATAACTAATCTGATTTTCCATTTTCAAATGATAACGTCTATGTTCTTCTACTTTTATGTTATTGTTGAAAATGGAAAAACCATCCAACTGTATCAAACAATCAAGTGTATCAATTTAATCTTTCTAACAGGTATTGATATGCTATTCAAAATGTATAAATCAAATCTAAAAGGTTATTGTGACACAGATGCAGTATAGATTACACGGATAAAGTGAAATTATTCTAAATACAAACACAAAACAGCAAATTCATAAAGAGAAATTCTTTAGTCTCAACATTTTTAGTTACCTTTGCAGCGTCATATTGCCAAAATAGGCTTTATTGACGGACATATTTAGAGAAGCGTATTTCGCCATACTCCTCCGTGTGAAACTTGGACACTTTCGCAAAATGGTTTTTGGAGTGTAGTGAGAATATGCCTCTACTTGGCGTGTATTCGTATACAAAGACGAGATACGTACAGGTGGGGCTTATTCTCCTTTTTCCATAAACCAACGGAGTCCAAGCCGTCACACAGAGGGAGAAGGAGCAATAAAGCCTCACTTTTCTTTTTATGCTCCCTAACATATCAAATTGCTAACGGCACGGTTTGGGCTTAAAGTGCGTAAAAATACTTTCAATATGGCAAGTTTAGAAGAAAGCAAGCAACTTATGCTGAGAATTTGTAACCTTCCAACCAATACAGAAGAACTCAAGAAACAAGGTTTCCAAGACAAAGACATAGAGGCGTACAGAGAACTTATGAGTAATTTGGATCCAAAGGTGAACAAACTTGTAAAAAGAATGAAAGAACTGATAGATTATAAACCAAAGTTTTAAAGTTTGATATTATAATCATGGTTGAAAATAAACTCATAGATACTGTTTATACAAAAAACGGAACACTATCTGTAATTAGCCAAGGCAATATGCTTGCACTAAGAAATGGTAGTGTTGGATATTCATGTATATACACAGACCAAAGCATATGTCAACCAATTTTAAAAGAGGTTCAAGAGATTATTGATGCTTTTCATTATAATTACAATATAGATACAGCTCTGATTCTTGGTGGCGGATGCTGCACTATACCAAGATTCATGATAAAGCGTTTCGACAACTCTGTCTATATAGATTCTGTAGAATATATGCCTGAGATTATAGAAATCACGAAAAAATATTTTCTCACAGGTTTAGAAACGGACAAATTGAACATCATAAATGGCGATGCTTTTCGTTTCATTAACGAGACGGAAAATAAGTATAATGTCATATTTGTAGACTTGTTCAATGGTGGTAGGATTATAGATAAAGTAATGAGTGAATCATTCATAGAGAACATACATAAGCATATGGAAGATGAGGCTGTTGCAATTGTAAATACATTTCTGTGTTCAACAGTAGAACGTGATGAAATTTGCAAATTGGGACGGAAGTATTTTGAACGTTGCTTTTGTAAGTTGGATGAATTTGGTACCAATTATATTGTTTTCGTCAATGGCGACTTCAAAGTCTAAAAGACCTACGGTTATTTAAAGTATAGAAAATATGGAAGAACAGATTTATTATCGCCCTTTATGGACTTGTGGGAGATTTAACGCAAAAGAGTCCGTAGCTATATATTACAATCTAATTGATGGTATGGCATACTTTTTTGAAGATATGTCAGCATCTATCATAGGACTCATACTTGCTCTTCCGAGAAATGGCAGCATATCTGTCAGCAAACTTTCAGACGTATCAAATATCTCAGAGAACAGTATTGTTCCTTTTATGGAATCGCTTGCAGAGATAGGACTTCTTACGTCCCAATTTTGTACAGAAGAAATTGTAAACGAATATCGTACAAAGACAAAACACAGCCATATAAACAGCAATGCATCAACCTATGCTACAACCAAAGAGGACTCAGCCATAGAACTGAACGATGCAGAATTAGCATATAAAGAGAGAGTTGGCGGTGTCGTTGGAGTTATGTTTGAGCTTACCTATAATTGTAGCGAGAAATGTATACATTGTTATAATATAGGTGCGACACGAAACGATGAAGAGACCTCATATAGAGACAACAAAGACAAGCTGTCCTTGGATGATTATATCCGCATCATTGATGAACTATATGATGAAGGTGTCGTCAAAGTATGCTTGTCTGGCGGAGACCCATTTTCAAACAAATATGTTTGGAACATATTGGACTACCTTTACAGCAAAGATATCGCTGTAGATATTTTCACCAATGGGCAAAACATTGTAGGAAAAGAAAAACTGATTGCGGATTATTTTCCTCGTATTGTAGGCTTGTCGTTGTATAGTGGAGTTCCCATCGAGCATGACAATATTACAAGAGTAAAAGGCTCTTGGAACAAAACCATATCTGTCATAGATAGCCTTTCGGCATTGTCTGTTCCTATGGTCTTGAAATGTTGTGTGATGCTCCCAAACGTAAAATTCTACAATACGGTAACAAATGTAGCTAAACAATATGGACTATACGTTCAATACGAACTAAATGTGACGGACTCTATAGATGGCGACAAATGCGTAAGTCATTATCTCAGACTGAATCCCGAATTATTGGAAATTGTATTGAGAGACCCTAACACTGCAATGTATGTAGGCAATGAGGTTACGCTTTGGGGAGGTATGGATATAAATATGGATGAGAATACATGTCGTGCAGGATATAATACATTCTGCATCACTCCAAATGGCGACTTGATTCCTTGTTGTGCATTCCATCTCCATTTCGGTAATCTCAAACTTCATCATCTTAGGAATATACTTACCGACAATCCCATTCTTGAAAAATGGCAACATCTTAAAATATCAGATTACGAGGAATGCGGAACTCATGAATATTGCTCGTTTTGCTCTCTTTGTGCAGGAATAAACTATTCAGAACATGGCACGCCAACAAAAGCAGCAGAAAACAATTGTTACTTGGCAAAAGTCAGACACAAATTAGCACAAAAGATGAAGTATGAACAATACGACCCATTAGAAGGTAAATCCTTACAGGAAAGGCTAAAAGAGCTTCCAACTATTTCTGTAGGAAGACTCCAAAGAGAATATTCTCCAAAAGAGGAAACATATTAGAATGCGGATAAATGAAATCTCCCGAAAGTATTTCTAAAACAATCAAATTTGTTACAATATGAAAAAGATTGAAACAGAATTGAAAGTTAGCAAGGCTTCAAAAGTTGAAATGGCTTACTCTCCTTGCGCTAAGTTCTCAAGCCGTACAGCTTAAGGACTTGTGATGATTCACAAAAATTGGCGAGAGTGGTCTACGAAGATTACTCTCGCCTTCTAACTTTATCACAATCAAAGATAGCAACGAATTTAGAGGAAATTGGTTATGAAGAAAACTACCTTATTATTGTACTGCATAATGTTTGTATCAGCATTATGTGCCCAAAAGTTAAATCATCAAGGTAAGAAGATGGTTCGTAGTGTCACGTCATTTGTGCCGAATAGCCCGAATAGAAAAGACACAATAAAGTATAACTTTTATTATGATGACGAATGCCGTCTGATAAAAGTAGATAGATTAATAAACCGTAGTATAAATCATAAAAGTTACCAATTATATAATCGTATGGAATACAAAGACGGAAGATTGCATAGAACCGACTATGATGAGTATGGCAAAAGAAAGCCTTACTCAGTATATTCCTACGTTTTGGATAGTGACAGATATGTCGTAGAAAGAATACACAAGGATATGTCCGGAACAAAGGAGTGGTATTTAAAAGATGTAACAAGATTCACGTATGACTATCCATATAAGGATGATATAAGACAGATAGTAAAGGAAACCAATTATTCATTTATTGGTGAGTTCATCAATGGGAAGAGGGTCGAAAAGGAAGTTGTAGACGACAGATATGATGTTTGGTATGATATTATCGGTGGAAATACGTATCGACGACATGGGAGCAACCGTAAATACGCATGCGAATATAATGACTTGAATATCAACCTTTGGTATCTGTATGATGGTCTATATGATATTGAGAGATTAACGGAATGGTATAATTTCTATTCAAGATGTCTACCGTCAGAAATTTCAGGTAGAACCTATCGTTACACCTTTACGGATATCGAACCTTATAATTTAATTAAAGCAGAAATGGTAGGTGAACATGATGGCACGGTCTATAAAGTATGGCTTATCGATTATGTCTATTGATTGATTTCGAGATTCGCATCAATTTGAAATTTATGTCAAACTTTAAATATATCATTCAAATGAAAAAGTATTTATTTTTTTTGATTGCCATGTTGATGTCAGTAAGCACATTGGCAACGGTTGGTTGTTCATCTGACGATGATGGTGATGAACAGGGCGGTAACGGTAACTACAACGGTAAAGTGTCAGTGAAGTATGAAGGTGCTACAACGGAGAACTATTCTGTACAGCAAGCTACATTTCAGTTGTTTTCTCAAAGCGTAGAGGGAACAACGCATTATGACTATGATAACGGTGCAACCTTCAACGTAACATTCACTGACGGTGATAACTACTACACTTATTGGCAGTTCCAAAGCCGTGAGAATATTAAGGCAGGACAAAAACTTGCCGTGAGTGCTATTTTCTTTGGCGATGATAGTGTGCGCTCAACTGATGAATGCAGCGGAAATGCGACTGTCAAATCTATCAATGGCGACAAGATTACCATTGAGTTTAAAGACTTTAGCTTTGAACGTTATACAAGTATCAGTTCAAGCAATAAGCAAAAAATTACAATCAATGGTACGATAACATTTACTTTAGACGAGTAACGTAACAGATTAAATTGAGGCTGCTTCTGGCAGCCTCTTTTCATTTTGTCAACACAAATAAAACCCTTAACATGCTATTTAGCTTTTTTCTAAACAACTTTTCGTTAACCATTATTAGCGTAGATTATTCGTCTTTCTCCAACAAACGTGTTAACTTTGCAATCGAAAATGTCAAGAGTAGCCTTGTGTACAAGGTGAAGCCAACCGAGCATAAGAAGCCACGGTGGAGCTACGACATGAAAAGTATAGTAACTTTTAAATAAAATCTTTTATGGTAAAAAATCAAACAAAGTCAAGAAATATTTATCACAGTTCACCAATGGTGAATTTATTGGTATATTAGCACTATAGCTTTATACCTCATTTATCGTGTTTGCACATAACATAACAACTCTTTATTTCAAGCATCAAGAGACTGATTAAATTCAGCACCGACCGGTAACAGAAACACGGTGGTAAAATAGATGTGATTGGTTTAACACTAATAAATTTCTGATTATGAAAGAATTATCTTGCGGTTCAAATCGCTTAACACTTAACATTCTTATCAATTCACTCGGACGTGTGGAAAAGTATGATGCCACACAGGTTCGCTGTTGCTCATTTGCCAAAGCAAGTGATGTCGTAGATGGGATGAATATCCGTCTCACCAACATGGCAAGTGGCTATCCATTCGATTTTAGTGGTATTACATGGAGAGATTCCGAAACGCTTTACCTATGTGGCGAGTTTTCCTACGCTTCATCTAAGCATCAAAGCATTCAAGAAGAAATGTATCACCAAACAAGCGGCTTTGCAGCCAAACGCTTTGTCAAGAACAAATACAAGAGATTCATTCGTAGTGATTTCTCTACATTCCGCATACAGTGGATGCTATTTGTTGTATGGATGAAGTGCAAAGACAATGCGGATTTTGCTAATATGCTCTTGCTGCTACCACATAACGTTATCATTATAGAGGACACAACCAAACAACATAGCGACACTAAGGAAATTTGGGGATGCACCAACCAAGCGTTATCAGCAAAAAGAGCTGAGGTAAAAAAGGAAACCGTCCGACAGGCTAAAGAGAGCAATCCAAAGATTAGCAAGGCTGCATTGAAGCGTATAGTTAATAGTGAGACTTGCAAAGTCAATGGCATTGGAACGTTTGTCGGTCAAAACAACATAGGCAAGATTCTCATGATTTGCCGTGATTGTCTTATACAAGGCGTAGAACCACCAATAGACTACAACCTCTTGGAGACGAAAGATATTCACATTTTAGGCAAACGCATTTCATTCATACATTAAATATATTGGAACATGATACATAATAACACAGAACAGCCACAAAACAGCATCACCCTAATGAAAGGTGCAGTACTTGAGTGCTTCCCAAAAGAATCACATCAAGGCGACTTTGTACCCGATAAGATGAAATTGGATGCTACAGGTACATATCTGAGTATTGGCAATAAGCCATGTAAGCCTCTACCAAGAACAACAGAAGACGTGGAGCAACAGAAGAAACTCTTCACGGATAACGCTTTCTACCTATTGGCACATAGTGAGCGCATCATGCGTGACAGCCGAATGTTTCTTGCTCCTGTTGCCGTTCAAAATGTACTCGCTTATACAGGAACATCAGGTTTTCATACACCTACCTTGGGCATATACTTGGAGTGGTGGAATGAATGTTCCATAGCTTTGCGAACAGACAAAGATGGCAATCGAAGTCTTGTTTATCAATTGGCGGGCAGCCCATTGAGCGGAACGAACCACTGTGCAGAGGTTTTTGAGGACGGCAGGATTGAGCCTATACATGTGTCTTCATTCATAAGTCATTGGCAACCATTCGTCAATATCAATACTCAATATGATGAGGCAAAGCATATCTATCAAGCCTACACGCTTGAGCAAGTGCTTGAAATCTTACATGCCGAGGATGGTGATGGTTGGGACTATTCATCTGTAATTAAGGAACGCTTTATGCAGGCTGAGATAAACGAATTGAAAAAGAAAGTAGAGCGACTAACCAAAGAATCCGATAAATGGTACTCTATGTATAAAGATACTTATATGAAGTACAAGGATGCAGAGATTAGTGAGGCTTTTTCAACTTTTCAATCCTTCAGAGAGGAGTGTGAGGCTCAAATCAACTCTATCAAGATGCGTAAGCAAGCACTGAAGGCTGATTTGAAAAGCGGTCGCATGAATAACATCACTTATCAGCGCACGTTAACGCCGCTGAATAAGCAAATAAGAGAGTTGGAGTTTAGGGTAAGCACCCAAAAGTATGAGTTAATTAACAAATACCTCTCAGAGGGTATAAGTTACGATACGATAGAAAGTTACATGAATAAAAAGAATAATATTTAAAAGTAAGAACAATGATTGAAAAAGTAAATCCAAGCCATCCCGATAAGGTGGCAGACAGAATCGCAGGTGCTATTGTAGACCTTGCGTACTCAAAGGTAGAGAATCCGAAAATTGCAGTTGAAGTATTGCTCGGACATGGTGTTGCAAATCTCATTATTGAGAGTAGCGTGAACATTTCAGACGCTGAGGCTGAAGCTATTATAAGCCGTATCACTAAGCGCACAGACTTGAAGGTTTCGCTCGTTATGGTAGCTCAAGACCCAATACTTGCAAGCAACCAAGACAAGGAAGTTCGTTGTGGTGATAATGGTATCTTTAAGGGAGTTCCACTTACTGAGGAGGAGCGTAACCTCAGTAAAATCGCACATGACATTTATATGAAATACCCTACTGATGGAAAATATGTGTTGGGAGACAATAAGCTAATTATCAGTCAGAGTTGTGCAAAGACTGAGGAGTTAAGAGTTTCTTACCCTACAGCAGTAATTAATCCTTTGGGGTATTGGACTGGCGGCATTGATGTCGATTCGGGTGCAACAAACAGAAAGTTGGGCAGTGATATGGCGCAATCTGTTTCGGGTGGCGGTCTAATGGGAAAGGACCTTTCCAAGGCAGATGTTTCCGTCAATATCTACGCTTTCTTGAAAGCTCAAAAAACAGGCAAGCCTGTGGAGTTGTTTTGTGCCATCGGTGACACAGAGATTGATGGTAAGCCGTATTCCGAGGTAGTGGCGATTGCTCGCCAATACATCAAGCAAGTGGGAGGCTTTGAAAAATTTGCCGAGTGGGGATTATTCTAATAAGCAAGCGATATGTACCGATTTGATATAGACATTGATCCTGTTATCGAAGGCACAGAGTGCCACTTGGAAGGTATATGTGAAATGGTCTCTGCTAATTCTTTTAAAGTTACTATGACCAAACCTTTCAAAGGATTGACCACAACCAAACAGTTTGACAATGTTAAGGCTATGGACATGGATGCAACTTATTCACAAGTCGAAAAGTACTTGATAAAGTTGTATGAGCAGGGGCGCATGAAATCAAAGTAATAAATTGATTCATACGCATTGGAAACTGCCAAGTGTTGAGTGTAAAAATCAATACTTGGCAGTTAGTCTTTATGCAAACCAATACCTTCTTTGGAGCAAATTTCCCTTACATTGTTTATCAGACCATCTAAATCATCAGAAATGTATGTAACTTCATCATACACAATAATAGAACGTAAAGGAACAGCATTATTATCTGTAGATGAAGGAAACAAATCACAGACATCTACATTCAAGCATTTAGCAATATTCTCCAAAGTAGCCAATTGAGGATTACCTTTTAGGGTTCTCGACAAACTTTCTGAGGCAATCCCCATCTTGTTTGCTAAATCCTTCAGAGTCATATTCTGATTAGAACACAAATTCTTGACCGTTTTGCTTAAATTAACTTTCATATCAATCATTTTTGGTGCAAAGTTAGTAATTTGATACCAAATATCAATAAAAAACAGATGATTTAACTTTAGATATCATAAAATATTTGGTATTGGCTGATATTTTAAGTACTTTAGCGGCCACAAACATAACATATAATATCAATTTAGATTATGAAAAGAGTAGTTATATATGCAAGAGTTTCAACCAACTCACAGGATTACGACCGACAAATCGCAGATTTGCGTGATTATGCAAAGAAGATGGATTATGTTGTTGTAAAAGAGTTCTCAGAAAAGATTTCGGGAGCAAAGAAAGTCGCTGAACGTGAACAATTATCAGAACTGTTGAATTATGTTGAGGCTAACAAAATAGACAAGGTATTAATATATGAATGCTCTCGTTTGAGTAGACGAATCGTTGACTTTTTGCAAGTCATAGAGCTGTTGACAGAAAAAGGTATCTCACTTTTCATCCTTCAAAATGGTTTGGAAACGTTACAAGCTGATGGCAAGCCCAACCCAATTGCAACGCTCGTATTGGGGATAGTAGCGCAATTCAACAGCATGGAACGCAGCCTAATCCGTTCACGCATGAAGAGTGGATATAACCATTATCGTGCAATGGGTGGCACTGTTGGCAGAAAGACAGGTTACAAGAAATCCACGGAAGAAATGAAAGAGGAATATGCCGAGGAAATCCGCTTATTGAAGAAAGGCATTTCATTAAGAAATGTATCTAAAATCACTCATACAAGCGTGAATACATTGCGTAAAATACGTGATTTAACAATTATTGCATGATGATTTTGTAAAAAGCAATCAATCAAGTAGTATGTTTGAAACGATAAAAAGATTGTTTAACTTAAAAATGAATAGACATGACGAAAATTAGCTATAGCTCAATTTTACAGTACCCAAAGAAAGAAGAGTCTTTAATATTCCTTACAGTTCGCTGTAATGGAAACGTAGCAAAGGTATCAACAAGACAAAGTGCTAAGACTAAAATGTGGAACAAACAGTTACACCGCTGCATTACATCAAAGGAATTGTTCGCAGACCGTGAGAATCGTGAAGCGAGAAAGATTAACAAGCAATTGGATAAGATTGAAGATTTTATAATAACTCGTCTTAGTAGTTGGGGTGAGCAAAGCAGATATCTTACAGACCCGAAAGAGTTTAAAGATATCGTAGCCCACTATGCCGATATGTTTTTCCGAGGCATTGAGGAAGAAGAGAAGAAACAAAATCAAAAGGCAACGGAGTGGATGTTGGACAACATTAACAGCGACAAAGTTGACCTACGTACAGGACGTTTTATCGCAGATAGAACTAAGAGAACTCAAACAACAGTTATTCATAGGCTACAATTGTTTTTATCAGAATGTCATTTGAAGGATTCGTTCACAACATTCACTGATGAAGACTTTGGTAGTAAGTTTACAATATGGGGCTACGAGAAGATGAAGAAGCAAAAGAAGTATACTCAAAATACCATATACCATACTTTTGAAGTTGTCAAAGCTCAATTGAATGCCGCAAAGAAAAGTGGTATTGATATTGATGATACATATTACAAACAACTACGAAGCAGAGGGGAAGATGTAGACAACATATATCTTACTGAAAATGAAATAAAGGCTATATACGACTTGAATATTCCACGCCTCAAAGAACAAGGAGAAATTGACGAAAAGAACAGAATGGAAGAAACAAGAGACCTATTCATCATTGGATGCTATACAGGTTTACGAAGAAGCGACTTAAACAAGCTGAATGATGGAATATGGAATTTAGATGAGGACAAGAATACTGTTTCAATTGTTGCCGAAAAGACAAAGAAACGTGTAGTCATACCACTCCATCCTTATGTAAGAGCAATATACTATAAATATAATGGAATATTGCCAAAATTAGGTGACAAACACAACACTAACATACATCTTAAGAACTTGGCACGGTTAGCAGGCATAAATGAAATTGTTAGTAAAACAGAAAACAGGGGAGGAAAAGTCACGACACTAAAACATCAGAAATACGATTTGGTCTCATTCCATACAGCTCGTAGATCATTCGCCACAAATATGGTTCTCAAAGGTGTACCAACTCTTGCTATCAGACAACTCACGGGACACACTAATGAGCAAACATTTCGTAAATATGTAAAAGTTACGCCCGAGCAATATGCCAAGCTATTTGGTTTTAGCCCTATCGTTTAAACAATGCTATCGGGGATAAGCAGGGACGAAATCGGGGATGGTTTAGAGGATTTTGTACAAAAACGGGGATTAGTTGACAATCAGTGATTTACGTCAACTAATCCCCTAACTTATTGAGTTTAAATTAATTCATTTTTATTTGAGTGGCTGTTTATCGGTATTCCGATTATTCCCACTCAATTGTCGAAGGTGGTTTTGAAGAGATGTCATAACATACACGG
>OGZU01000304.1_pt1 | contig 14537 bp, 9 predicted proteins | sample 1576871 | NCBI WGS metagenome assembly OGZU01 (sample SAMEA3541580, study PRJEB24748) | human gut metagenome | biome: human gut; feature: human-associated habitat; material: faeces | place: China | collected 2012
AAAAACACTTCTGTATTTCACAATAAATCGACTCAACATAACACCAATATTAATAGAAAGTTATAAGCAATTATGCCCTCATGCCCTCACTAAGAAGTTAACATATTGATAATGAATACTGAATGAATGATGATAGCATATTTCAAAAAGTATCTTTGCCCTCATGCCCTCATTCTACAGAACAAATAAAAAGAGTATATATATCTGATAACCAACAACATAAACACATACAAAGTCTTTTTCAAAAGTTTGTCAACCATCGCATTTTGAGCTTTTTCATCACAGTATACTCTATTTTACAAACATCCGATTACATTTTCATGCTGATAAGTTCTACTCAACGTACTTTCCTATTTGTTCTTTCTATTATTCGCTATTGCTTACTCAATAGTGTGACTAACTCTAATCACAAACGTGACTAAAGTTAATCACAAGTGTGATTAAGTCTAACCACAAACGTGATTAAGCAATTTCCCATAGTAAAGAACTGCAATATGAATGACCGATTATCATATAATGATCTCTATATAAACTATCAAGAACTCCCTAAAATGCAGTAGTTACCGTTGTTTCTCCTAGCAAAATATGATAAGATTCGTGTATATAAAAGGGATCTTGTAGGCATTATGCCATTTTTCTTCACCTAAAACGGCAAAATAGACTCTTTTCTCATCTGAGTGATTTTGAAACGAATTCAGCTATATCACATTGAATATAAGAATATTAGATAGTAATCAGTATAATTAAACAGTGAGAGCATGAGGGCAAATTGTTTCTTCAAAAATATGCTACCATCATTCATTCAACACTCATTATCAATGGATTATATGCATAATGAGAGCATGAGGGTATAATTGCTTATAACTTTCTATTGGTATTGGCGTTATGTTGAGTCGATTTATTGTGAAATACAGAAGTGTTTTTAATGCTTGTTGTAGCAATTATTAAAAATAATCGCTAAGAAACGTTTTTCCTATTTAAGAAATTATTATATTTGTACCGACTATTATACTATGGCGTAGTAGAAAGTTACATATTTTAAGAAGCGTTATTGAAATTATCTTCTATCGTCAAACTTCGCAACTTTGATAAAGGTCTGAAGATGATAACAACAACGCTCACGTCTGTGTTATATACCTGCCATTACTATGGCATCTATATACCTAATGGCGTGAGTGGCTGTTGTTTATCTAGACCAAGGCAATGCGAAGGCCCGACGATAGGATAAACAAGATACAGCCCTCACGCTTTTTTATTGTTAACCGCCGAACAGAGGAGGGGGAGTTAGGCAAAGTCTTTTGACAAGATAGACTGATCTAACATTTACAGACGTATGAAAACAACACTGCAAGCGGGAATGCGAATCCTTATTTCCCGTTATCTGTCAAGTCGAGGTTGCGGAGACACAGTATATGTCACCGGACCGCCAGGAGTCTTCTGCCCACAGACGGCAATTATAGCATCTTTCTATAAAAAATATTCTATGGTATAATTGGGGCGTATAATGTCTGAACAGAATCATTGAAAAATTATAATCTAAATTTATTGTACGGAAATTATGGAAACAAACAATATGGAAATGTATGAGGCTCCTAAAGTGGAGGTTATCGAAGTAGAAGTGGAAAAAGGATTTGCAGTAAGTTGTGGAACAGAAGACTATAACCCGCAGCCTTGGTAATTGAAATAAATAATTTAAAAACATACACGTATGAAAAAGATATTGTTCACATCTTTAGCTGTTCTTGGATTAGGAATAACCGGTTGTTCCAATGAAGATTTGGGCGTGGCGAAAAGTGGCGTTGATGAAGTATGTGCCACTATGGGAGATGCTGAATCGCGTACTGCTATGAATGGCAATTCTGTCGTTTGGAGTATAGGTGACGAGATTGGCATTTTTGTAACGAATGGAAGTTCTTCTACTTACACTAACATTAACTATTCATTATCCAGTGGAGCCGGAACCAAGAACGCAGGGTTCTCAGGGGTACTGGAAGGTGAGAGTCCTGTAAAGAAAGCTGCTTTTTATCCTTATGGTAGCGATGCTTCTTATGATGGAAGTAAAATATCATTAACGTTGAAGGATACCTATAATTATAAGGAAGGAGAAAACAGCAGTGCTCTTATGGCTTGCCAAATAAATGAGAGCGCACAGGATGTCTTGGCTTTTAAAAATGCAGGTGCCCTGATGAGCATAACTGTCAATAATATCCCGAAGGACTATACTTGGGCGAAACTGACTTCTATGACCGCTCAAGAAAAAACTACTGTTCCAGCCATTGCTGGAAATGCACAAATAGCATTCGCTGGTGGTATCCCTACATTGACAACCACAGAAACGTCAAATTCCTCATCCATAACTATAAACTTTACTGCCAGCAGTGACGTCGTGACCAGTAAAACATTCTATTTCCCGTTGCCTGTAGCCGAGTATCCTGCCTTGGAACTTTCCATTGGTAATGGCGCTACAAGCCAGGTTTTAAAGACAAAAGCTTTAGATGCTAAACGTAACGAACGTTATACCACAACTATAACGTTGGACGAAGTATCCGGAAGTGTACCGACAACAGTTGAAAGTGTATCAGAGGTAGCCGATGCTTTAAAAGAAACCAATTCTGTTTCTGTGGCTGATGTGGCTTCAACTGAACCCAGTCCTACGGTTTCAATACCGAAAAAAGATACACCGGCAGAAAATGTCAGCATATTCTTTGAAAATATTTCTACAACAAATGCTGTTGCCATTAAAGAAGAGAGCACTGGTACTGGTGGTACAGCTGCACCTGAAAACGTGTTGGTATCTGTACCGCAATTAGATACTGCGCCTAAATTTGAGATAGATCTGCCTTCTTCTACCGTAACTTTGGCTGCCAATGGCGAAACAGCTACTTATGATGAAGTAACGGCAACTACTGCTGCAAACACATTGGTTCTTGGTAAAGGAGTTACTGTTAATACATTGAAGGTAAAAGCCGGTAATGTAAGAGTGAAGAGTGGTGCCAAAGTAACAGCCATCAGTCGTGAAAGCGGTAACACTTCAACTGTCATTATTTATAAAGAAGAGGGTGCTGAATTACCCAATCTGTCCGGTAATGATGCATTTGAAGTAGTTGATGCTGCCGTAGCCGACTTGCAAAATGTCGCAAAAAATGGTGGAACTTATACTCTTGCCACAGACTTGACGGGAGATTTTACTATTTCCGCAACGAATGAAGTTATCATCAATTTGAACGGTCATAAAATCACCAACAAATCTGGTGATACATTTACCGTAAACAAGGATAGTAAACTGACCATTAACGGAAATGGTACAGTGGATAATGTAAGTCACGGGAAAGCTTGTATCTATAATAACGGTACAGTAATTCTTAATGGCGGAACCTATATTAGAAGTAAGGAAAACGGTCAGGACTCAGAAAGTTCAGGTGGTAACAGCTATTATAATATTCTGAATCATGGCGAGATGACGATTAATCCAAATGTGGAGATATCGCAAAACGGGCATTATTCTTCGATGATAGCCAATGGGTATTATGATTATACCAATAAGAATCCGCGAAATGGATATGTAAGCGGTACTAATCATCAGAATCCTTCACTTATCATAAACGGTGGTACATTTGCCGGAGGTCTTAATACCATTAAAAATGATGATGGAGCCCAGCTTGTCATCAACGACGGTACGTTCACCAATATGTCTCAGGCAACTGTACAGAATCATCATGTGGCTGAAATCAAAGGAGGTACATTCAATACGACTGGTTCCGCTCAGTATGTGGTGGATAATGAAGGCCATAATGGTGCAGCCAATGACTTGGGACAGATGACTATCAGTGGTGGAACACTGAATGGCAAGATCTATGTGGTTGGTGCAGGTGCATCGCTGGCTGTTACCGGTGGTACTTTTTCCGATCCGTCCGCACTTTTATACTTAAGCGGTAATGCTAACGTGAAGATACGTTTGAATGGAGACGCTACTTGTAATGGCTTTAAAACGCAAAGTGGACAATCTGTAGAATTGGACTTGAACAACCATGTGCTTACACTTGCTAAACCGACCGTTGGTTCGGCTGGCACAGAAACGAACAGTTGTCAATTGTTGAAAGGTTCTACCGTTACTATGAAAAACGGAACACTGGCAAGTGATAATGATAAAATTATGATTCAGAACTACTGTAATTTGACGTTGGATGCTATGACAGTGAGGGGGCTAAATGCCTTATATGTATTGAGTAACAATTGTGGTAATATTTTAATTAACAATACTACGATTAATGCCGGAACTGGTGCATATGCATTTGATGTTTGCGGCTTTTCAACCTACACTGACGGAGTTAAAGTAACTGTTAAAGGTACTAGTATTATTAATGGTAACGTGGAATTATCAAAAAGTACCGGAAACACCGAACCTATGGAATTAAATATTGAGGGTGGTACTTTTAGCGGCAATTTGGTTGTTGATTCATCGATAACAGATGCTTCCTCTATCATTAATGTGACAGGTACTCCTTCTTTTACAGGAACCGGTTGGGATAGTTATAAAAAATAAGAGAATTATTTGCTATCATGTTATTAGTCATGGCAGAAAGTGATTTGTAATAAAAGAAGGTCGTCCTGTCTCGAAAGGTCGGGCGGCTTTCTTTTTTTAAGATTAGAAGATTATGAAACTTAATCCCCATTTCAAACTCCGCTCCATAGCCGGAGAAACAATAATTGTGAACCAAGGTGTTCCCGATACTGATTTGACCCGTATTATTTCCTTTAATTTTTCCGCTTGCTTACTTTGGAAACGACTTTCGGGAAAGGATTTCACTTTACAAGAGGCAGCCTTGGTGTTGGTGGAATCTTATCATATTTCTCAAGAGCAGGCCGAAAGAGATGTGGTGATTTGGGCAGATGCACTAAAGAAATGTTCAGCCTTACTTGATTGATATAACAATGGATATAATACTCGATAAACCGGAGCAAATGCTATTTGCCTTGCTCCGATCCGCGTTGAACAGCACAAAGCCGGTTAGTGAAATCCTTTTTACCGATATATCTCCTGCCCTTTGGCAGGCGTGTTACAGACTAGCTTGCACTCAGGGAGTGATGGCCTTGGCATGGGACGGAATACAAACCCTGCCGGCCTGTTTGCAACCCCCGAAGGCTTTGAAGTTAAACTGGGCGATGGCGGTAGAGAACTATGAAAAACGCTACCGGCGGTACTGCCATACCATAGCCGAACTTTCAGCTTTTTATAAAACGCATGGCATTACCACGGTCCAGTTGAAAGGAGTGGGCCTCTCCACCTATTATCCCATTCCTTCGCACAGGGAAGGGGGAGATATAGACATCTTCACTTATTCGGCAGACCATTCCCGGAAAAGTGATGCCGAGGCCAACCGGCTGGCAGACCGGTTAATGGAAGAAAAAGGAATAGAGGTATACTTTGAACACTCCGAAAAGCATAGTATGTTTTACTATAAAGGTATTCCGATAGAGAATCATAAAACCTTCATTAATTCGGAAACATACCGTATAGCAGTGAAGATGGATAAGCTCCTTCAAAAACTGCTACAACCCGTATCGGCGGAATTGGACGGAAAATGCTCCATTTTAATCCCATCTTCCACCTTTAATACCGTATTTCTCGCTTTTCATGCCGCCCAGCATTATGCACGCGGCCTGGCACTTCATCATCTTTGCGACTGGGCTTGCCTGTTGAATAAATACGGCCTGCATATTCCTGAGGAAGTGACGGATATTCGTTTTAGAAATATGATATTGGCAATGACCCGCCTCTGTAATGATTATTTGGGAACTTCCGTTCCTGTATATGGAGGAGAAGGGTTGGCGGAGGAAATCTTACGGGAGATCATCCGGCCACCCTATACGATGTCAGTTCCGGCGAAGAATAAATGGGGCATTCTGGTTTATAAAACCAAACGTATGCTGCATACTCATCGTGCGTGCAACAGCGTGTTGCGCATTTCACTGTGCAAATGGGTTGGAAATTCTATTCTGTTGCATCTGCGCTCTCCCCATACCATCTTCCAGACGGAACGAAAATAGGCGGTTTATGTTGAAAAGAATCTGCCGTTTATTGTTGCCTGATGAAAGGAAAATGGGGATAAGGGTGGTTTGTGCCGTATTTCTTTGCGCATTACTTGACTTTGCCGGACTCGCTGCCCTGTTGCCTGTCTTGTTTTTTCTGTTGGATGACGGGAGGGATAAAGATGCCGCCCTGTTATTTTGTCTGGTGGCAATAGTCTTTATTTTGGTGAAAAACGCTTTGGCAGCGGGGCTTTCACGTTTTCAAAACCATTTTCTGATGTCTCTTTACCGTCGGCTCAGCTTTTCTCTCTTTACTTCTTGCTATCAACGGGGATTATTGTTTATACGCAGCAGGGGGAGTATCCGGCTGGGATATGAGGTGAACTATATCTGTTATGCTTTTTCTTTAAACCTTCTTTCCCCCTTGCTTCGCATGACAGGAGAACTGCTGCTTGTTTTTTGGGTGACGGCAGCTTTGTTGGTTTACGCTCCGTTGACGGTACTGATGCTGTATATTGCCTTTCTGCCTTTCATGCTGATTTACGGATGGGGGATCAGGAAACCGATGCGCCGTTATGGTGAGCAGGAGCAGCAGGCTCGTCGTGAGCAATCCCGGCTGGTCACGGAAACGATGAAAGGGTATGCCGAATTGGAACTGAATGCGGCGTTTCCTTTTCTTCAGCAGGTATTCGCCCAGAAGGTAAGGAAAATCAGTGAGAGCCGTTTGAAACTGGAAACGATACAGCATCTTCCTCTTTGCCTTTCCGAAATGGCGGTCATATCGGGGCTGACCTTGCTCACCGTTTTCGGAACAGGGGATATCAAAGCGCTGGTAGGTGTCTTTGCTGTGGCGGCTTTCCGGCTGTTACCCGCTTTGCGCGGCATCTTAGGTGGTTGGACACAAGTACAGAATGCGGTCTATTCTCTGCGGATTATAGAGGAAGGGTTGGGGGATAAGGGGATGGAAGCAGTTTCTCCATCATGGGGGCAGGAAGCGTTTTCTTTTCAAAAAGAGATACGGATAGAACACCTCACCTATGCTTATCCTGAAAGTAAAGAGGTTCTAAAGGACTTTTGTTGTACTATTCGTAAGGGGGAATATGTAGGTATCTGTGGTGAGAGTGGCGTGGGTAAATCTACCTTGTTTAATCTGCTTTTGGGATTTATCACTCCGGATAAAGGCGCTATTCGGATAGATGGCAGGCCGCTTGCCGATGTGCCGAGGCAGGAATGGCATCGCAAGGTGGGATATGTGCAACAGGAAGTGTTTGTGCTGGATGGGACCTTGGCGGAAAACATTGCTTTGGGATGCCGGTCTATAGATAAGGAACGGGTAGCGGAGATAGTGAGGCTGGTGAGATTGGATGCTTGGGTGGATGAATTGCCGCAAGGAATGGATACTCCTTTGGGTGAAGGGGGAGGAAGGCTTTCGGGAGGTCAGAAACAACGGGTAGGCATAGCCCGTGCTTTGTATAAGAAAGCGGAGGTGCTTCTACTGGATGAGGCTACTTCTGCATTGGATAATGAGACTGAACGGGCTGTCAATGAAATGCTTCTCGGTCTGATGAAGGAGTGTAGGGGGCTGACTGTTCTTACGATAGCCCATCGGGAAAGCTCGTTGGCATATTGTCATCGTGTAATCAGATTAAATGGAAAAGACAATGGATCGAATTTATAAAATAGGTGGCCACTGCTTCGCATTGCCGGACGAAAGGTTGATGGAGGCGGTGGATGGTATCAGCGGTTTCAAGCCTTTTAGTTGGCAACCGGATCTGGTTTCGGCAAAAGATGTATATGAGGGTGCTTGGTTGCCGGATTTTACTGTTTGGGAGGGAAACGGTTGGGATTTTCCGGCTTTTACGAGAAAGTCCTATGGGTTCGGATATGAAGATGTAACCGGTACTTTCGGTGTGGGTGGGGATAGCTTTTTGTTGGAACTGGCTCCGCAGGGAGAACCGTCGCTTTATCTCCGGACGATGGGTGGAACCGGGAGAGGTATCTGTTTATATGGTAATTATTCTCCCCGTCTTTTAAGGTTTGCCTTATGGATGGGGTATGGCCTGATGACGGTACGGAAAGATACGGTTGCCTTGCATGGCAGTTGTATTGTTTATAAGGGGAAAGCGGTTCTTTTTTTAGGTGAAAGCGGAACCGGAAAAAGTACCCATACCCGTTTGTGGAGGGAAAATATAGCAGGAAGTAAGTTGCTGAATGATGACAGTCCCATTGTGCGTTATGAAGAGAGGGGCGTGTGGGTATATGGCAGCCCGTGGAGTGGGAAGACTCCTTGTTATAAGGCGGAGCGTTATCCGTTGGCCGGATGTGTACGTTTGTCACAAGCACCGTATAACAAGATACGGAGATTGAACACTTTGCAGGCTTATGCAGCTTTGCATCCGTCTGCTCCTCCTGCATTTGCATACGAGGAGGAATTATACAGTGGGGTTTGTAGTCTGTTGGAAAAGATGGTTTCATCCATTCCTGTTTATCATCTGGAGTGTTTGCCCGATGCGGAGGCGGTGAAATTAGTATGTCGTACTTTATATGGAGATGGGTATGAAGCGGATAGCGAATGAATGTTTCTTTGCGTGGGTGGAGTCGGAAATCAAAAGTGGCAGGAGTGTGAAGTTCCGGGTGAAAGGCAATTCCATGATGCCTTTACTGAGAAATGGGAAGGATGAAGTGGTGGTGGGGCCGTATGATAAGGAGGAGTTGAAACTTTTTGATGTCATTCTGTTCCGGCAGACAGACCGGTATGTATTGCATCGGATTATTCAAAAAAGAGACAGTCGTTATCTGATGCAGGGGGATGGCGTCTGCCGTTTTTATGAGGAATGTGAGGACACGGATATCATCGGGGTGGTGAGAAAGGTATGCAGGCCTTCCGGAAAGAAGATTGAAACGGATTCCATGTGTTGGCGGTTGGGAAGCCGTTTGTGGTTGGGGCTTGGTGGATGCAGAGGAATGGTGCTGCGTGTCCTGAATAGATTGGGTTGTTGTCTCCTTTTTTGACGAAATCTGTCAGCTTGGAAGGAAATATTATTCATAAAGCAGGTATTTCTCTCTCATCTTTTTGTAGGCTTCCAGTTCATTCTGCCATCCTGCACGGATTTCTTCTTCACTGGCTCCTTTCATGATTTGTTCCCTTACGGTACGGTTCCCTATCAGCAGGTCGAACCATTGCGGGCGGGTAAAGAACTTGTCCGCTTTCCCAAGGTCTTGATAAGCTTGATAATAGGTGATGATGTATTTTAAAGAGAATCCTTTCGGGGCGGTGATATGGCGGAGATTATTGCCATAGCAGTATTGGTTTTTATACATCGGATTCTTGTCAAAGCCTTCCAAGGCTTCCGGTCTGAAAGAAAAGGAGGAGATGCGGATATCCGGTGAACCGATTACTTGAAAAGGATAAAGAGTACCTCTGCCCACACTGATGGCTGTACCTTCAAACGGACAGAGTGAAGGATATAAGGCAATTGCCTGGTCGTTGGGCAGGTTGGGAGAGGGTTTTACCGGAAGCGAATAGGGTTGTCCGTGTTTCCAGCCTTCCACGGGGATGACGGTCAACGCGCATTTTTTGCCATTGGGCAGCCAGCCTTCGCCATTGATCATTTGAGCCAGCTCGCCTACAGTGCAACCGTGTAAAATGGGGATGGCGTGCATACCCACAAAACTTTTCTGGTTTTTCTGTCGCACAGGGCCGTCCACGTAATCACAAGGATTGGGCCGGTCTGTGATGACCAGTTGTTTCCGGTTCTCGGCACAAGCTTCCATTACATACTGCATGGTGCTGATATAGGTATAGAAACGGGCGCCTACATCCTGAATGTCGAACACAATCAGGTCTATGTCCTGTAGCTGTGTGGCTGTAGGTTTCTTATTTTTACCGTAAAGGGACAGGATGGGTATTCCCGTGCGGGTATCTTTTCCGTTCCTGATGGTTTCTCCGGCATCGGCGTCACCCCGGAAGCCGTGTTCGGGAGCGAATACCTTTTTTATTTGTATATGCGCTGCAAGCAGGGTGTCCAACAGATGGGTTTCTCCTACTTTGGAGGTTTGGTTTACAACCAATGCCACACGCTTCCCTTTTAATATAGGTAAGAGACGGTCCATCTGTTCGGCTCCGGTGATAACCTTTTGCGCGGTCACGGCGTTGCAGATAAACAAGAGGCAGTATAGGAAAATGTATTTTGTTTTCATGATATGTGGCGATTATTTTGTAATATTGCACAAAAATAAGAATTTAATTGAGAATGGACGCACTTGCTATCATTAATAAATATTATCCTGAAGATAATGAACTGAAACATATCCTGCTGGCGCATAGCCGTTCGGTGGCCGATAAGGCGTTATGGATTGCCGGAAAGCATCCGGAATTGAATCTGGACAAGCAGTTTCTGGAAGAGGCGGCGATGCTGCACGATATTGGTATTTTTATGACGGATGCTGAGGGCATTTGTTGTTTCGGATCTTATCCTTATATTTGTCATGGATATTTGGGGGCTGATCTGATGCGGAAAGAAGGATTTCCGCGTCATGCATTGGTCTGTGAGAGACATACGGGAGCGGGTATGTCTTTGCAAAGTATTATTGACCAGCAGTTGCCTGTTCCTCATCGGAATATGGTTCCGGTTTCGCTGGAAGAACAGGTTATTTGCTTTGCCGACAAGTTTTTCTCAAAGACGCATCTGGACAGGGAAAAGAGCGTGGAGAAGGCGTTAAAGAGTATTTCACGTTATGGGGAAGATGGGATAATCCGTTTTAACCATTGGTGCGAATGTTTCTTGTAAGCCTTAAAAATAAATTAAATATCCGCTAAATAGTTCATTATTGGCGGATAATGCTTAATTTTGCCCCTCAAAAGCGTAAATGATTTGTGAATGACGCCACTAAAACGACATAGATTTATAACATTCCTACTACTATTTGCATGCCTGTCACTTTCTTTAAGTACAGGTGCTCAACGCAGAAAGCGGAATTCTGCATCCGGTAATGATTCCCTGAAAGTAGATAGTGCTTTGGTAGATACGTTGTCTATCGATACGGTTGCACCTAAAAAGAAACAGCCGTTGGATGCGCCTGTTATTTATGAAGCAAATGACTCTATCGTATTCACTGAGGGCGGATATGCCCATCTGTATGGTGACGGTAAGGTGAACTATGAGAAAATAGAGTTGACCTCTGCCGTGATTACAATGAACATGGATAGCAGTACGGTGTATGCCCGTGGTGTTCCCGACTCGGCTGGCGTGGAAAAAGGTACTCCTGTCTTTAAGGATGGCGAGACTCCGTATGAGTCAAAAATCATGCGTTATAACTTCAAGTCGAAGAAGGGGTTCATTAATAATATCGTTACTCAGCAGGGGGAAGGATACGTTACCAGTGAGGAGTCGAAGAAAGGTGCTAATGATGAACTTTATTTGCGTCACGGACGATATACTACGTGTGATAATCACGAACATCCTCACTTCTATCTGAAACTTTCCATGGCGAAAGTGCGTCCTAAGAAAAATGTGGTTTTCGGTCCTGCCCAGCTGGTGGTGGAGGATGTGCCGTTGCCTATCGCCATTCCTTTCGGATTTTTTCCGTTTAACAGCAGTTATTCGTCAGGATTCATTATGCCTACATACGGTGATGAAATGAATCGTGGTTTTTATTTGCGTGATGGGGGATATTATTTCGCCATCAGTGACCGTATGGATTTGAAAGTGTTGGGTGAGATCTTTACGAAAGGTTCATGGGGACTGTCCGTGCAGTCTAATTATAACAAGAGATATAAATATAGCGGTAATTTCAATGCCAGTTATCTGGTAACGAAAACCGGTGAGAAGAATATGCCGGACTATATGGTTACAAAAGATTTCAGAATTGCATGGAGTCACAGACAGGATGCCAAGGCTAACCCTAACAGCTCTTTTTCGGCGAATGTGAACTTTGCGACCAGTAGTTATGACCAGCGTAACCTGAGTAGTTTGTACAACCCGCAGCAGTATTCAAATAACACCAAGACGTCTAGTGTGAGTTATTCGCGCAATTTCCCCGAAATAGGATTGAATCTGTCCAGTACATTCAATATCTCTCAGAATACGCGTGACTCTTCTATCAGTGTGACGTTGCCGGATTTGAATATTTCATTGAACCGTATTTATCCGTTCAAGCGTAAGAAAGCGGTAGGTGATGAACGTTGGTATGAGAAAATCTCACTCCAATATACCGGCCAGATGACGAACTCGATTAATACCAAGGATAATCTGATTCTGAAGCAGGGTTTGAATAAATGGACTAATGGTATGCAGCATAAGATTCCTATCAGCGCTACATTCACTTTGTTTAAATATATCAACGTTGTGCCTTCTTTCAACTATACCGAGCGCTGGTATATGCGCAAGGTGGAGCAGAGTTATGATCCGTCGGCACCTAATAATGTGCGGAGAGATACAATCAACGGTTTCAACCGTGTGTATAACTATGATTTGAGCTTGCAGGTGAATACCAAGATGTATGGTTTCTACAAACCGTGGAAGAAATTGTTTGGCGACAAGATTGAAATGATCCGTCACGTCTTTACTCCTTCGGTGAGCATGAGTTATGCACCGGACTTCAGTACGTCCAGGTATGGATATGTGGGAACGTATACTTATACTGATACGGATGGAGAAGTACGTACTCAGACTTATAATCCATATGAAGGTTTGCCTTACTCTTTCTCGCCCAGTGGTAAATCCGAGAATTTCACTTTCTCTATAGATAATAATGTGGAAATGAAAGTGAAATCCGATGCGGATACTACCGGAGTGAAGAAAATCAGCTTGATTGACCAGTTGGGAGCCAGTATTTCCTATAATGCGGCGGCTAAAGAGAAACCTTGGGGAAATTTGAGTATGAATCTGCGCTTGAAACTGACCAAGAGTTATACTTTTAATATGAACGCCCAGTTTGCTACGTATGCTTATGAGTTTGATAAAGACGGCAAGGTAGTGGAAGGCAACCGTACAGAATGGTCATACGGACGTTTTGGTCGTTTTCAGGGGTATAGCGGTTCTTTCTCGTATACATTGAATAATGATTCGTGGAAAAAGTGGTTTGGTCCGAAAGATGAAAAGGACAGTAAGGGGGATAAAGACAAGAAGAATGAAAATCTGGATGAGTACAGTGATGATGGCAATGAAAACACGGAGGAAGAAGATAACTCCGGTTTGAGAAAAACAGAGAAGGCGGCTATAGATCCGGATGGCTATATGGCTTTCAAGATGCCATGGTCATTGAGCTTGAGTTATAGTTATAGTATTCGTGAGGACAGAAGCAAGCAGATTAATATCAAGACGATGCGATATCCTTATTCGGTGACTCATTCATTGAATGTTTCCGGTAATGTGAAGTTGGGTAGCCGCTGGAATGTGAATTATTCTTCGGGGTATGATTTTAATACGAAAGAGATGTCAATGACAACGGTCAATATCAGCCGTGACCTGCACTGTTTCAATATGAGCTGTGGCTTGGTATTCGGTCCCTTTACTTCCTATAACTTCAGTATTCGTGCTAACTCCAGTATGCTGACCGATGCTTTGAAATGGGATCAGCGAAGCAATACGGGTAGTGCGGTGAATTGGTACTAGGAAGAAGTTGGGAATAAAAAAATGAGAAATGGTTTCTGATAACAACACGCAACCATTTCTCATTTTTTTATTCTGTTTTTTATTTATGTCTACCACTCAATCGGTGTTTGCCCGTGCGCTTGCAAATATTCGTTGGTACGGCTGAAGTGCTTGTTGCCAAAGAAACCGTTATAGGCTGACAGGGGGGACGGATGTGCGGAAGCCAGTACCAGGTGCTTGTTGCGGTCTATGAAGGCGCCTTTTTTCTGTGCATAAGATCCCCATAAGATGAATACAATATTTTCACGTTGTTCTGCCAATACACGGATGGCGGCATCTGTAAATTCCTCCCAGCCCCGTCGTTGATGAGAGCCTGCCTGATGGGCACGGACCGTCAGTGTGGCATTGAGTAATAAAACTCCTTGATTCGCCCAGCGGGTCAGGTTGCCTGAAGTAGGGATGGGAGCACCCAAATCGCTTTGTATTTCTTTGAAAATATTTTGTAGGGAAGGAGGAAAAGGTACTCCGTCATTAACAGAGAAGCAGAGTCCGTGCGCCTGGCCGGGACCATGGTAGGGATCTTGGCCGATAATGACGACTTTCACTTTGTCAAACGGGCACAGATTGAAGGCGTTGAATATAAATCTGCCCGGTGGGTAAATAGTGGCAGTCTGGTATTCGCTTCTTACAAACTCAGTGAGTCTGATAAAGTAATCTTTTTCAAATTCGGGTGCCAGATGTTGTTTCCAGCTTTCTTCTATTTGTACGTTCATGGCATTTCTTTTATTATAAAATGTGCAGAACAAAGTGAACGATATGCTCCGAATAATATAGATGCAAAAATTATTGAAGCTGATTATCAGACGAAATTAACAATGGAAATAGCTCGCCTGATGAATGCTCGTACTCCTG
>OGZU01000322.1_pt1 | contig 14027 bp, 10 predicted proteins | sample 1576871 | NCBI WGS metagenome assembly OGZU01 (sample SAMEA3541580, study PRJEB24748) | human gut metagenome | biome: human gut; feature: human-associated habitat; material: faeces | place: China | collected 2012
CGAGTGCTGGCGGCGATTGTCGTTTAGGCGCAAAGGGGCGCAGAACGCGAGTTTATCATTACGGAGATGACCATAATCGAGAAAGCGGGGCATGAAATGACAGTTTCATGACTGGAAACGGAGAACGCATGGTTTGCAATAACTGTATCGCGACGCGCAAACAACTTTAAGGGCAGTTCTGCAAGGAGGAAGGGATGCTCGGCAAGGATCAAGAGATGCTCGGACAGGGTAGGCGGCATCACGGACTGCGCGACCTTACCCAGGGACATAAAAAAAAAGAAAGATTGCGACTCTCATCACAATCTTCCTTCTCGTGTCGGGATTACTGGACTCGAACCAGCGACCTCGCGCCCCCCAGACGTGTGCGCTACCAACTGCGCTAAATCCCGAACTTGCGGGTGCAAAGGTACATACTTATTGCGAAATAACCAAACTTTCACTCTACTTTTTTCAAAAATTCCTCTATTTTTGATGTTTGTCTGTTGTTTTTGTAGTCTCCACGGCGCTGGAGGTACCTCCGGGCGGCGCCGAGGTACCCTCCACGGTTGTGAAGATAACCTCCAGCGGCACGGCGATGATGAGGGCTGTCGCCCAATCCTAAAAATATCAAAAAAGATGGCCTTTATTTTGTATTGTCTCCATTTTGCATTAACTTTGTGTTATTATATATATAATAAGGTGGACGCCGGTGCCCTTGTGGTCTTGCTCCGCCAAACGGACAATGCAATATGAAACAGACATTCCTCTACATGCTGATGGCAGTGCTCGCGCTCACCTTCGGCGCCTGCTCGAGTGACGACGGCCCGCAGCAAGACCCCACACCCAAGGTAGACCTGGACGACGACCAAACCACCGCCGAGCTCAACGAGAGCTACACCTACAAGTTGCCCGTTATCTTCCACGTATTCTACAAGGACGAGGCCGAGATGAAGCAGAAAGTCACCGCCTCTCGTCTCGCCGATATTCTCGACCATGTCAACCGCATCTACCAGGGCGGCTACTACAGCACCGACATCGGCACCAGTGAGAATATCAACATCCGTTTCAATCTCGCCACCCACGACGAGCGCGGCAACCGCCTCGCCACCCCCGGTGTGGAATATGTCAAGTGGGACGGCACCTACCCCATCGACGCCAACGATTTCATGAACAACAACAAGAAGGGATATGCCCGCTATCTGTGGGAGCCCAACGACTATATCAACGTGATGGTCTATCCCTTTGCCCCCGAAGCCAACTCTGCCGAGGTCACCCTGGGCGTGAGCCATCTGCCCTTCACGCTGAAGGGCGTCAACGAGACCGACGGCCTCTCTGCGCTCGAGTCCAAGTATAACGACATCAGCAAGAAGAACCTCTCCTTTGCCTACTGTTCGTCCATCAACAGCGATTTCATCAACTACGAGGTAGACCGCTATACCAACGCGTCGCACAACATCACCTCGGGCACCCTCAACCAGGCCAAGTTTGACATCAATGTCACCCTTGCCCACGAGCTGGGCCACTATCTGGGTCTGCTCCACGCCTTCTCAGAGAAGGAAGATGCCAACGGCAATCTCCTCGAAGATGCCTGTGACGACACCGACTACTGCACCGACACCCCATCGTACAACCGTCCCACCTATCTGCGTCGCGTCACCGCCCTGCTCAACAACAGCCAGGTCCAGTCTATCTCCTTCAAGGAGCTCGCCGAACGCACCTCTTGCCGGGGCGACAAGTTCTTCTCTACCAACATCATGGACTACGCTTACACCTATGCCTTCGAGCTTACTGCCCAGCAGAAAGCCCGCATCCGCCGTGTGCTCTACAACAGTCCGCTCATCCCCGGCCCCAAGCAGCGTCTGCGCACCAAGAGCCGTGTGGCCACGGGCTCGGCAGACGACATGGGCGAGATAGACCTGCCCATCCGCGTGGTCAAGTAGGATAACAATGAAGATTATCGACAACATGCAATATACCATCCAGCCACCCCAACATATCAACACCACCATCACGCTGCCAGCTTCAAAGAGCGTCTGCAACAGGGCGCTCGTCATCCAGGCCCTTGCCGGCGGCAGTTTACTACCCGCCAACCTCTCCGACTGCGACGACACCCGCGTCATCGCCGCCGCTCTGCGCGACATGCCCGAGACCATCGACATCGGTGCTGCCGGCACCGCGATGCGCTTTCTCACCGCCTATCTCAGCGTGACCCACGGCTGCCACACGATTACCGGCACCGAGCGCATGCGCCACCGCCCCATCGGCGTGCTGGTCGATGCCCTGCGCCGTCTGGGCGCCGACATCAGCTATCTGGGCGACGAGGGCTATCCTCCCCTCGCCATCTGCGGCCGCGCCATCGAGGGCGGCAGCCTGTCGGTGCCCGGCAATGTCAGTTCGCAGTATATCTCTGCCCTGCTCATGATAGGCCCCATGCTCCGCCGCGGCCTCGAGCTGCGTCTTGAGGGCGACATCGTGTCGCGCCCCTACATCGACCTGACGCTGTGGACCATGACCGAGTTTGGCGCCAAGGCCGAGTGGAGCGATGTAGACACCATCACGGTGGCGCCCGTGCCCTACCAGCCCGCCGACTATGCTGTGGAGAACGACTGGAGCGCCGCCTCCTACTGGTATGAGATGCTTGCCCTCTGCGACGACAACGAGCCCCGCGTGGTGCTGCCCGGCCTGATGGACGGTTCGCGCCAGGGCGACACCATCTGCCGCTACATCGGTTCGCTCATGGGAGTGAAGACCACCTTCGGCACCGGCGACGACGGCACCCCCCAAGTGGTGCTCAGCCACCAGCACCGCCGTCTGCCCCGACTGGACTACGACTTCGTCAGCTCGCCCGACCTTGTCCAGACCTTTGTCGTGGCTTGTGCCATGCGCGGCATCCCCTTCCACTTCACCGGTCTCGCCAGTCTGCGCATCAAGGAGACCGACCGCATCGAGGCGCTGAAGCGCGAGCTGCGCAAGCTGGGCGTGGTGCTCACCGACCGCAACGACAGCGAACTGATATGGAACCTCGAGCGCTGCGAGCCCACCAAGGAGCCCATCGACACCTACCAGGACCACCGCATGGCCATGGCCTTTGCCCCCGCAGCCCTGGCCCTGGGCAGCATCACCATCAACGACCCTGAAGTGGTGTCCAAGTCTTATCCCCACTACTGGGACGACCTGCGTCGTGCCGGTTTCCAGATTACCGAACGCCCATGATATATCTCGTTACCTCCCTCATAGTCCTGGGCATCGTGGCAGCCCTCCTGTCGCTGCGCCAGCACGACGGCGCCGAGGCAACCCCGCCAGCCGCGAGCTGCGGCACCTGCGACGGTACCAACACCAAGTGTGAGCAGGAGTGCATGATGGAAGCCGCCACCCGCAAGATAGAATACTACGACGATGAAGAGCTGGACCGCTACCGTGGCCGCCGCTCCGACGAGTATACCGACGACGAGGTACACGAGTTTGCCGACGTGCTCTACACCATGCGCCCCGACGAGGTAGCCGGGTGGAACCGCAGCCTCATCCTGCGCGGCATCAATCTCCCCGACGCCCTCAAAGACGAAGTAATCATGCTGATGGAAAGATGACATGGAACTGCTGACTTACACCTTCTTTCAGAACGCCATCATAGGCTCGCTCCTTGCCAGCATCCTCTGCGGCATCGTGGGCACCTATATCGTGACGCGGCGGCTGGTCTTCATCAGCGGCGGCATCACCCATGCCTCCTTTGGCGGCATCGGGCTGGGGGTGTATTTCGGTATCAATCCTGTAGTGTCTGCCATGGCCTTTGCCGTGGCCAGCGCCTTGGGCGTGCAGTGGCTGTCGCACCGCGGCGACGTGCGCGAAGACTCCACCATCGCCTTCTTCTGGACCCTCGGCATGAGCGTGGGCATCATCTGCTGCTTTCTTTCGCCCGAGTTCATGCCCGACCTCAACTCCTACCTCTTCGGCAGTCTGCTCACCATAGGCCATGGCGACCTGGTGCTGCTCGGCGGGCTCACGCTGATAGTGGCGGCACTCACGGTGATGTTCTTCCGCAGCATCGTGAGCGTGGCGTTCGACCCCATCTTCGCCCGCGCCCAGCAGTTGCCCGTCGACATGATAGAATATACGCTGATGGCGGTGATAGCCATGACCATCGTGGCCACCCTGCGCATGGTGGGCATCGTGCTTGCCATCAGTCTGCTCACCATCCCCCAGATGACCGCCAACATCTTCACCTACAGCTACAAGCGCATGATAGCGCTGAGCATCGTCATCGGCTGGATAGACTGCATGACGGGACTGGCACTCTCCTACTGGCTCAACGTGCCCTCGGGAGCCACCATCATCTTTGTAGGCATCATCGTCTACGCCCTGGCGCGCACCGCCAAGACGCTGATGGGCCGCCGGCGACTGCGTGGCGCCATGGCGCTGACAGCGGTGGCGGTGGTGGCACTCAGCTCGTGCTCTACGCAGAAGAACACCTCGTCGTCGAGGTTCTGGCATGCCTTCAACGCGCGCTACAACACCTACTACAACGGTGCGATGGCATACATAGACGGCGCGCTCGAAAAGGAAGAGGGCAACCGCGACAACTATACCGAACTGATACCCCTCTACACCGTCGGCAACAAGAACAGCAAGGAGCTGGGCAAGAGCAACTTTGAGCGTGCGGTGACCAAGGCAGAGAAAGCCATACACCAGCACAGCATCAAGCGGCGCCCCGTGTGGGACAAGCAGCGGCGCAAGACCGAGCGCGACATCGAGTGGCTCAGCCGTCGCGAGTATAACCCCTTCCTCTGGAAAGCCTGGATGCTCATGGGGCGCTCGCAGTTTCACATGGGCCAGTTTGACGAAGCCGCCTCTACCTTCTCCTACATGAGCCGCCTCTACGCCACCCAGCCCGCCATCTATGGCAAGGCCCGCGCCTGGCTCGCCAAGTGCTATGTGCAGGAGGGCTGGCTCTACGACGCCGAAGACGTGATACGCAACATGGCGCGCGACTCCATGGACTGGCGCGCCGTCAAGGAGTGGGACTACACCTATGCCGACTACTACATACACACGGCCGACTATCTGCGCGCCATCCCCTATCTGCGCCGCGTGATACGCCACGAGATGCGCCGCAAGCAGCGAGCCCGCGAGTGGTATCTGCTGGGTCAGCTCTATGCCACCGTGGGCAAGCCCGACTCTGCCTACCACGCCTTCCGCCGCGTGGTGCGCCTCAACCCACCCTACCAGTTGGAGTTCAACGCCCGCATCGCCCAGACCGAGGTAATGGCCAAGGGTCAGTCGCACCGCATGATAAGCCGTCTGCGCCGTATGGCTGCATCGGACAACAACAAGGAATATCTCGACCAGGTCTACTATGCCATCGGCAACATCTATCTGGCCGACCGTGATACCGCCCATGCCATCGGTGCCTATGAGAAGGGCGCCAAGGAGTCGGTGCGCAACGGTATAGAGAAGGGCGTGCTGCTGCTCAGCCTGGGCAACCTCTACTGGCAGAAGGAGAAGTTTGGCGACGCCCGCCGCTGCTATGGCGAGGCGATAGGTCTGCTGGACCAGGACCGCCCCGACTACCGCCAGCTCTCTGACCGCTCCAAGATACTCGACGAGCTGGTGCCCCACACCGACGCCGTGGAGCTGCAGGACTCGCTCCAGTCGCTCGCCCGCATGAGCGAGAAAGACCGCAACGCCGCCATAGACCGCGTCATCGACGCACTCAAGAAGAAGGAACGCGAAGAGCGTCGCGCCCAGCAGGAAGCCGACGCCATGCAGCAGCAGAACGAGAACATGGACCGCGACGATATGGGCAACAACCGCAACAACACCCCGTCGAGACCCAACAACACCGCCACGACAGGCAACGGCCAGTGGTACTTCTACAACCCCATCGCCGTGAGCCAGGGCAAGGCCACCTTCCAGAAGCTGTGGGGCAAGCGAGAGAATGTGGACAACTGGCAGCGCGTCAACAAGACTGTGGTGGCAGGCATGGGGCAGCAGGACGAACTCACCGACGAGCAGCGCGACTCCATAGCCCGCGAGGAAGCACTGCAAGACTCGCTGGCATCGACCACCGACAGTCTGCAGAACGACCCGCACAAGCGCGAGTACTACCTCGCCCAGATACCCTTCACTCCCGAGCAGGTGGAGCAGAGCAACGCCCTGATTATGGACGGCCTCTTCCATGCCGGCGTGATATTCAAGGACAAGCTCGACAACCTCAGGCTGAGCGAGAAATACCTGACGCGTCTGGCCAACCAGTATGAGAGCTACGCCAACATGGACGAGGTCTATTACCACCTCTTCCTGCTCTATATGCGCAGCCACCGCGGCGAGACGGCGCGCCACTATCTCGACCTGATGCGCCAGCACTATGCCGAGAGCCAGTGGACCACCATCCTCACCGACCCCTACTTTGAAGCCAACGCCCGCGAGGGCACCCATCTCGAAGACTCGCTCTACGCCGCCACCTACACCGCCTTTAAGGACGACAGGATGGACGACGTGATGCGCAATCTCAAGGTGTCGGAGCAGCGCTTCCCCATGGGCGACAACCGCGACAAGTTCCTCTTTGTGGGAGCGCTGACCAAGCTCAACATGGGCCAGCCCGACAGCTGTCTGGCCGACCTCAAGCGCGTGGTAGAACAATATCCGCAGAGCGAGATAAGCACGCTGGCGGGCATGATAATCAACGGCGTCAACGCGGGTCGCCAGCTGCGTGGCGGCAAGTTTGACATCGGCGACGTGTGGAGCCGCCGCTCGGCACTGCTCGACAGCGAGGGTGGAGACTCGATACCCACGTTTACCAACGAGCGCGACATCGACTTCAAGTTTGTCATCGTCTACCAGCCCGACTCCATCAATGCCAACCAACTGCTGTTTGAGCTGGCGCGCTATAACTTCACCAACTACCTGGTGCGCAACTTTGAGATAGGAGTCAACGACGCCCATGGGCTCTGCCACATGGAGGTGAGCGGTTTCCGCAACTACGACGAAGCCCTGCAATATGCGCGGCAGCTCTATGCCCAGCACATTCTGCAACGCCATGCCGGACTGCGCACGATGATAATCAGCGAGGCCAACCTCGAGCTCATCGGCCATCCCTACAGCTACGACGACTATGCGCAGTACTACGACAAGCACTTCGTGCCGCTCAAGGTGAGCACCTTCCGTCTGCTGGCCGAGCCCGCCGAGATAGTGACCCGCCAGGGCGATGAGCCTTCGGTAGAGGATATCGACAATGCCCTGGGCGAGGGTATGGTGATAGACGAGGGCGAGCAGAAGCCTCAACAGCAGGGTGGTACCTACGTGCTGCCCGACGAGGGCAAGGAGGGCGCAGCCACCTCGGGCACCATCATCAGCGAGTCGCAGACTGAGGAAACGACCAAGGCAGGCGGCACCATCGTCAGCGAGCCGCAGACCGAGGAAATGACCAAGGCAAACGGCACCATCGTCAGCGCGCCGCAGACAGAGGAAGCGCCCAAGGCCAACGGCACCATCGTCGTGCTGCCCGAAGAGACTCAGAAGGCCAAGGCTGCCGCGCCTGCCACAAAGACCGTCACCCCAGCCACCAAGCCAGCAGCCACGACAGCCAAGCCGACGGTTCCTGCCACCAAGCCAGCGGCAAAGCCCGCTACGCCCAAGCCCGTAAGCAAGACAGGCTTCTACTTCGGCGACAAAGTCACCAAGGCGCCAGCCGACACCACCAAGACCAAGAAGCCCAAGGCTGCGGCAAAGAAGAAAAAGTTTGACCTCGAAGACGAATACTACGACTTGGAGGGATTTTAACCCATTAACAGAGACAACAATTATGACAAACGGATTATTACTATGGGTCGATGACGAGATAGAACTGCTGCGTGCCCACATCTTGTTTCTTGAGAAGAAGGGCTACGAGGTAGTTACCGTAACCAATGGTACCGATGCCATAGAACAGTGTGCGCAGCGCACCTTCGACCTGGTGCTTCTCGACGAAATGATGCCCGGCCTCACCGGTCTCGAGACACTGCAACGTATCAAGGAAATCAACCCGGCGACTCCCGTGGTGATGGTGACCAAGAGCGAGGAAGAAGACATCATGGACCAGGCTATCGGCTCAAAGATAGCCGACTATCTCATCAAGCCCGTCAACCCCCACCAGATACTCCTCACCCTCAAAAAGAACATACATCGGCGCGAGATAGAAACCGAGGTGACCCAGAGCGGTTACCAGCAGAACTACCAGAACCTGATGATGCAGATTATGGACTGCCAGACGCTCGAAGACTGGCAGAACATCTACCGCAAGCTCACCCACTGGGAGCTGGAGCTGAGTAGCACCGACAGCAAGATGACCGAGATGCTGCAGATGCAGAAGGAGGAAGCCAATATAGGTTTTGCCAAATATATACGCAAGAACTATCTGGACTGGGTGAAGCCCGGCAACAGCAACCGTCCGCTGATGAGCAACGACATCATGAGCCGTCGCATCTTCCCCATGCTCGACAGCGGCGAGAAGGTGTTTCTCGTGGTCATCGACAACTTCCGCTACGACCAGTGGCGCATGCTGGCTCAGGAGATCAGCGACCTCTTCGAGATAGACGAAGACATGTATACCAGCATCCTGCCCACAGCCACCCAGTATGCGCGCAACGCCATCTTCAGTGGCCTCATGCCGACGCAGATAGCGCAGATGTTTCCCGAGTTGTGGGTCGATGAAGACGAGGAAGAGGGCAAGAACCTCAACGAGGCGCCGCTCATCCAGACCCAGATAGACCGCTACCGCCGCCACGACACCTTCAGCTATCACAAAATCAACGACAGCGCTGCGGCAGAGAAGTTCCTGGGGCGCCTCAACGAGTATACGGGCAACGACCTCAACGTGGTGGTAATCAACTTTATCGACATGCTCTCGCACGCCCGCACCGAGTCTAAGATGATACGCGAGCTGGCCAACGACGAGTCTGCCTACCGCAACCTCACCCTCGGGTGGTTCCGCCACTCGGTCATCGCCGACCTCTTCAAGGCACTCGCCACCACCGGATACCGCGTGGTGGTGACCACCGACCACGGCTCCATACGCTGCACCAACCCCATCAAGATAGTGGGCGACCGCAACACCAACACCAATCTGCGCTACAAGTTGGGCAAGAACCTCAGCTACAACGCCAAGGACGTGTTTGTCATTCGCGATCCCAAGCAGGCTCAGCTGCCTATGCCCAATCTGAGCACCAGCTATGTGTTTGCCACCGGAGACAGCTTCTTCGCCTACCCCAACAACTACAATTACTACGTGTCTTATTACAAGAACACGTTCCAGCACGGCGGCATCTCGATGGAAGAGATGCTCATCCCCCTCATCACACTGAAACCCAAGAAAAGATAAAACGATATGACACAGATCAGAATAGAGTCGCTCGACGCCATACGCGCAGCGGCACAGCAGTTTGTCAACAGCATCGGCGAAGCCCGCGTCATCGCATTCTATGGCGGCATGGGCGCCGGCAAGACCACCTTCATCAAGGCATTGTGCCAGGAACTGGGCGTAGACGACGTCATCACCTCGCCCACCTTCGCCCTCGTCAATGAATACACCGACGGGCATGGTGACCCCATCTACCACTTTGACTTCTACCGCATCCGCCGCATCGAGGAAGTCTATGACATGGGCTACGAAGACTACTTCTACAGCGGCAACCTCTGTCTCCTGGAGTGGCCCGAACTGATAGAAGACATCCTGCCCGATGACACCGTGCGCGTAAAAATCAGCGTCGATGCCGACGGCAGCCGCCTGCTGGAGTTTTAGCTCCACCTTATTTATATATACAGCGAGCCGGATATGCGACAATCGTCAGCATACCCGGCTCGTTGTTTTCGGTCTGTACAGGCTGTTAATCCCCAATAAGCGCGTGGGATTAGAGCAGCGCCTTGAACTTCTCTTCTATTACTGCCTTCTTGGCTGCGCCCACGAAGCGGTCTACCAGTTCGCCACCCTTGAAGAAGAGGATGGTAGGTATATTGCGCACGCCATAGTCGGTAGCGATGTCATCGTATTCCTCGATGTCACACTTGCCCACCACAAGACGGCCGTCGTACTCTTCGGCCAACTCAGATACAATGGGAGCCAGCGCGCGGCAAGGTCCGCACCATGTAGCCCACAAATCCACTACCAATGGCAGTTCGCCATTCAAATAGTCCTTAAAATTCTCGTTAGTGATTGTTACTTCCATCTTGATTATTATAAATTCTTCTGCAAAGATAGTGCAAACCGAGCGCAATACAAAATAAATCATATTTATTTTTATTGCCGAGATGCAGCCTATCTTCACGGCAATGCCGTAAAGTAACGCAAACCGAGCGCAATACATAAGAAAGCATGCTTCTCTGTGGCGTTTCAGGTGTTGGGTGGCATCATTGCCTAACAAAAAGGAACGATTTCCGTCAGAAAAGTTTGACGCTTAGTTTTTTTACAGTATCTTTGCCATGATAAATAACTAAGCCTGTGTCTGCAGGCCTCCCCCAATCACCGCAGAGAACAACAAGAAAGCAATAATGGCGTTAGACACAGAAATAAAAGAATACGAGGCGGCAAGGCAGCAATACCAGACCTCGATTATCAATCAAATGAATAGAGAAGAGTACATCAAATATAACGAGGTGCTTTTTTCCACTCATTCGTGCGCCATTGAAGGCAACTCTTTCTCCGTAGATGACACCCGAGAGCTGAAGGAGAAAGGATTGGGAATGATTCCTGCGGGAAAGACGCTTTTCGAGGCATTCGAAATGCTTGACCACTTCGAGGCATTCGAGTATATGATGCAAAATACGCAGCATCCTATCGACGAAGAACTGCTCAAGGAAATCAACAGGCGAGTTACCCGTCACACGCTTTCTTATCACGCCCCCGAGGCCATCGCGGGAGAATACACCACTACGGATATGACGGCTGGCGACACGGTCTTCGGCGACCATAAAGAACTCATCGCAAGAGTGCCAAAGCTATTGGAATCGACAGAGGAAGCCATCGCCGCCGCTAATGTACACCCCATGATACTTGCTGCCCGTTTCCATGGTTTCTACGAATATCTCCATCCGTTCCGCGATGGCAATGGAAGAACCGGGCGCCTGGTCAGCAACTACATACTGTTGCGCATGGGGCATCCCCTCCTTATCATCCCTTCAGAAAATCGCAAGGAATACATTGCTGCGCTCCGCATGATTCGTACAGAAGCGACCGATGAACATCTCATTCGTTTCTTTTTCAAGATGGCGACACGGAGAATGGAAGAAGAATTGAAGCAGAAAGAAGCAAACACCAAACGCTTTACAACATTTCTCTTCTAAAGCAGCCTGAACGAAGACACGTTGAGGTTTCTACATTGACCGACAAGAAAAGAGTCGGAGCCGAAACCGAATAACATAAATGAAAAAAGCTACGGAAGATGTGTCCGGTTATGACAAATTATTATTACTTTTGTAGATACTATTAGGAATCAACAACTAAAAATAGAATCTATGAAGAAGACTATCGTAGCAATGGCAGCCATGCTCGTCGCAATGGGCATGAGCGCACAGCAGAACATCTCATTTCGTGAGGGCGACATCGTTTCGCCACAGGTAAACGACGACCACACCGTAACCTTCCGCGTGAAAGCACCCAAGGCCAAGAGTGTGAAGATATTGGCCGACTGGGAGCAGAACAAAGGCCAGGCTACTATGAAGAAAGGCAAGGATGGAATATGGGAGTATACCACTCCGCAGCTCGCATCCGAAATGTTCACCTATCGCTTTGACATCGACGGTGTGCTGGGCATCGACCCTGTAAATCCGTTTACGCGCCGCGATGTGGGCAACATATTCAGCATCTTCTATGTGGGTGGCGGCGCTGCCGACGAATATCTGGTAAAGGATGTGGACCATGGTCAGGTGCGCACGGTATGGTATCACTCCAACACGGCCAACGCCGACCGCCGTATGAATGTGTATCTGCCTGCCGGATATGGCAAGACCGACAAGAAATATCCTGTATTCTATCTTCTCCATGGCAGTGGTGGCGACGAGACAGCATGGCTCGACTTGGGCCACATGGCGCGCATCATGGACAACCTCATTGCCGAAGGAAAGTGTGTGCCGATGATTGTCGTCATGCCCAACGGCAACTTCGGCAAGCAGGCCGCTGCCGGCGAGACGGCAGAGAATCTCGCGTTCAGACCCGTATCGACCCACCTCTTGCCACACTACAAGGACGGACTCTTCGAACTGGCGTTCCCTGAAATTGTAAACTATGTAGATGCCACATTCAACACCATCCCCGACAAGGCACATCGCGCCATTGCCGGACTGTCAATGGGTGGTATGCACACACTTATGATTACAACCAACTATCCCGACATGTTCAATTACATCGGCCTCTACTCCGCCGGCGTCGACTTCTCCCATCTTAATATGGAAGAGGTTCCAGCCTATGCCAACCTCGATGCCAAGCTCACCAAGCTGGCACAAGGCAACCCTAAACTCTACTGGATTGCATGCGGCAACGAAGACTGGCTGTTGCCAGCGAACAAGCGGCTCATGGAGCGCATGGACAAAGACGGACTGAAGTACACATTCCACGAGAGTCCGCGCGGCCACCTGTGGAGCAACTGGCGCCAGTACTCGCTCCTGTTCATCCCCCAGCTGTTCAAGTAAAGTATAACGACATTCCCCTAAGAACCATAAAGATACAGCCATTGCTGGCTGTATCTTTGTTTTTTGTTAGTATTTCTCAACTGCCATAGTGCAGCCATGCTCCATATCATGTTCTGCGGAAATCTGCCTCCGATGTCGGCATACAAACTATGACCGAGCGACGTAAATAAACTTAACCGTTAAATTATAAGGAATTTCCACAATAGCCATGACATGCTTGCAGAGGAAGGTATGGCTGTTCAGGAATACAATAAGGAATGGCTGTGCCCCGGTCACTACATCCAGAGGTTCTTCTGTTTTTAGCGCCTTTGGGGTCGTCATTTTCGGCTTGACTATCTTCCCGATACTCGACAGCCACTACCACTGGACAAAGTAATCTAATGTTCCCAATATGGTTTGTGGGATTCATTTGGGGAACAACGAACCCACTGAAAATCGGCATGAAGATGGAAACCTGTGGATAAAATATTTTATTGTCTATCTTGCTTATATTTATCTCTCTATTCCGAAGAAATCATCAAACTTGTTACCTAAAAATTCATTCACTATCACTTCATTATCTTCATTCTTATTGAAGTCAAAGTTTTCTTTAAAAACATGATTATATATTCCATATTTTGCTATGATAGGAATACTTGCGTCAAATGTTGAACTAGATATTATTGATGTTCTTATATTGTTGAGAATATTTCCCTTTTTCCCCTTGACATAATTCCATGCGACCTCATTAATTAGGTCTTTAAGATCAAGATTCGCAAAGGTTTCTTCAAGTGTCAAGACAACCGCCATGATATCGTATTTTTGAGAAAATTTCGGAAATTCAGGAATCATCCCTTTCTTCCAGTCGACACAACAACAAATTATTTTTCCTAAATCTACGCCTAATTCAACGAGATCTTTTGCTAATGCACAATCCTGTGCATTTTTAAGTTCTTCCACAACACTACGATTAGCAAACGTGCATCTTGAAAGATTGTCTTTAAAGAGTTGTTTGTCTAGAGTTGTTGCAGCGATTCCATCAATTGTAAGTTTTTTAAGTTTGCAATCAACAAACAATACGCATTTTTCGTCATAGACAATCCAATCAGAAGATTTGTTTTGTTGTTTGTTATATTGTACTTCCTTTATAAACTTAAACTTATTACTTTTATTTGCATAGTAATATAATTGCTCTCCTACATAGTCCTCAAAGCGTGTTGCCACTTCTTTGTTTAAGGTGGTATTTTCCCGAGTTTTTAGAGATAGTCTATATTGTAAACCATCAATACCACTATTTAGAATATAAATAGGTATTGGGCAATAGTAGAACTCCTCGTCTTTAATAATTGGCGCACCTACATGAAGCGAGTTATTGTGTGAAAGAAAAAGTTTATTTGAGAAGTCTATTTTTAGAC
>OGZU01000341.1_pt1 | contig 13627 bp, 6 predicted proteins | sample 1576871 | NCBI WGS metagenome assembly OGZU01 (sample SAMEA3541580, study PRJEB24748) | human gut metagenome | biome: human gut; feature: human-associated habitat; material: faeces | place: China | collected 2012
AAAACCCTAACAAACCCTACAGTGATTCGACATTATCAAATTTATTAAAACAAAAAGGAATCAAAATTTCCAGACGTACTGTCGCAAAATATAGAGAAGAGATAGGAATTAAAAGTACATATAACCGAAAAATATATAACGAATAGAAAGGCCGCATCTGGAATCCGCAATGCAGAAATGGTACGAGAAATGATAAACGCTGGAGTAGACCAATTCGGAATCAGTCATTCCAGCGTCATGAAAATCATTTTGGAATTAGCTGCAATTGAAAAATCATCGTAATCTTTCTAATATTACTGCTATGTTACGAAACTGTATTCACAGCATTTCCGATACCGTAGCAACATGATGCCTTCATCCTTGCTACGGTAACATCACAATTATCATTGCTTTTGATAATTTCAGTCAATTTTTCTAAATAGCCTACTGCATCCAATTGGGAACTTCCAACATATTCTGACTACCTGAGTACAGAATACAATCCTATGTCAACAAAAAAAAGTTAACACTAGACGATCTTTGTCTCATATAAAAAATTTTCAAAGAACCTCTTAATCACGTACTTTTATGTGTACTTCTCTTAATTGCTGTTCTGTAATCTCGCTTGGGGCTCCGTACATTAAATCCTGTGCAGTTCCGCTCATTGGGAAATCATTGATATAGCAGAAGCGGTATGCATTTTTCTCCAGTAAATCCAAACGGCTTCCCAGTTCATCTCTGATCTGCCCCGCATAGATGTAGGCTGCCTTTTCCGGCGCTGCCGATCTTGCGTCTGTCGTATATTTCTGAGCAACATTGTATTTTAATACATCTGCTCCAAAGGTTGATCCTGCCCCCTGTTTTGTACCGCTTCCAACTTCCTCATTGTCAAAGACACTGCACATCGTCACATAATCCTTAGAGCTTCACGATTTATTAATCGTTAAAGCGACAACCCCTTATTTTTATGCATAAAAAATCCCCTCTGTGATTGCTCACAAAGGGGATTTTGATTTATTAGATTAAGATCATCTAAACAATAGGTAATGCCTATTTATCAGACATTTCTTTTAATCTGTTGTATTTAGCTTCTGCGTTTGCTTTAGCTTCTGCGAACAGTTCTTTAGCTCTTTCAGGGTTCTGACGAGATAAAGCGTTGTAACGAACTTCTCCCATGATGAAGTCTTCGTATTCTGTTGTAGGAGCTTTAGAATCTAAGTGGAATGGATTCTTTCCTTCAGCAGCTAATGCTGGGTTGAATCTGAACAGATTCCAGTATCCAGAAGTAACAGCTTTCTTTTCTTCTGTCTGAGCAATCTTCATTCCACCCTTGATACCATGGTTGATACATGGAGCGTATCCGATTACTAATGATGGTCCTGGATAAGCTTCAGCTTCAGCGATTGCTTTAACTGTCTGGTTGTAATCAGCACCCATAGCGATCTGTGCTACATATACATATCCGTAGCTCATTGCGATTGCTGCAAGGTCTTTCTTCTTAGTTCCTTTACCAGCTGCCTGGAACTGAGCGATTGCACCTAAGTTAGTAGATTTAGATGCCTGTCCACCTGTGTTAGAGTAAACTTCTGTATCGAATACGAATACGTTTACGTCTTCTCCAGATGCTAATACATGGTCAACACCACCGAATCCGATGTCGTATGCCCATCCGTCACCACCGAAGATCCACTGAGATTTCTTAGATAAGAATTCTTTCTTAGCAAGGATTTCTTTGGCAGCGTCACATCCACAAGCTTCTAATGCTGCTACTAATTTATCTGTAGCTGCTCCGTTCTTGCTTCCGTCTGCATATGTGTCTAAGTATTCAGCTGCTGCTGCTTTAACATCTGCGTTATCTGTAGATTCAGCTAATGCAACAACTTTTTCTTTTGTCTGTTCTCTTAATGTATTCTGTCCTGTGAACATACCTAAACCAAACTCTGCGTTATCTTCGAACAGTGAGTTAGCCCAAGCTGGTCCCTGTCCTTTAGCGTTTGTTGTGTATGGTGTAGCAGGTGCAGATCCACCCCAGATAGAAGAACATCCTGTTGCGTTTGCGATGTACATTCTTTCACCGAATAACTGAGTGATCAGTTTAGCGTAAGGTGTTTCACCACAACCAGCACATGCTCCTGAGAACTCAAGCATTGGCTGTCTGAACTGGCTTCCTTTAACGGAATCAGCTTTGAATTTAGCAAGTACTTCTTCTTTTGCTGGTAATTTCTGACCATAGTCATAAACTTCCTGCTGATCTCTCTGAGAATCTAATCCCTGCATTGTAAGAGCTTTTTCACCCTTCTTACCTGGACAGATGTTTACACAAGATCCGCATCCTAAACAGTCAAGAACTGTAACTGTCATAGCGAATTTGTATCCTGGCATTCCAGTCATATCAGCTGTCTTAGTAGCTGCTGGAGCTGCTTTAGCTTCTTCTTCTGTCATAGCTACTGGACGGATTGTTGCATGAGGACATACATAAGCACAGAAGTTACACTGGATACAGTTATCAGGATTCCAAGAAGGAACGTCTACTGCTACTCCACGTTTTTCAAATGCAGATGCACCTAAAGGCATATGTCCATCTACGTAAGGTACTAAATCGCTAACTTTAAGAGCGTTACCTTCCTGTCCGTTAACGTAGTTCTGTACGTTGTTGATGTAATCAACAAGAGGTTTGTTATCTCCCTTAGCTTCAACGAATAAGCTTTCTGTTTCAGCGTCAGCCCATTCAGCTGGAACTGGTACTTCAACGATAGCTTTTGCACCAGCATCGATAGCATCGTGGTTCATCTTAACGATAGCTTCACCCTTCTTGCTGTAAGAAGCTGTTGCAGCGTCTTTCATATATTTGATAGCATCTTCTTCAGGGATGATTCCTGATAATTTGAAGAATGCAGACTGTAATACAGTATTGATACGTCCACCAAGTCCGATTTCTTTACCGATCTTGATACCATCAATGATATAGAACTTAATGTTGTGTTTAGCTAAGTAAGCTTTTACCTGTCCTGGAAGATGTTCTCCAACTTCTTCTGGAGTCCAGCTGCAGTTTAACAGGAATGTTCCACCGTCTTTTAAGTCCTGAACCATGTTATATTTTGTTAAATATGGTGCACAATGGCAAGCAACAAAGTCAGCTTTGTTGATCAGGTATGTTGATTTGATTGGGTCATCTCCGAAACGTAAGTGGGACATTGTAACACCACCGGATTTCTTAGAATCATAATCAAAGTATGCCTGAGCATATTTGTCTGTATGGTCACCAATGATCTTGATAGAGTTCTTGTTAGCACCAACAGTACCGTCGGCTCCAAGTCCCCAGAATTTACAAGCTACGATGCTGTCTGGAGCTGTAACTGGAGTTTCTCCTCTTTCAAGAGATAAGTTAGTAACATCATCCACGATAGATAATGTAAATTCGTTTTTATCAACGTTTTCGAATGTAGCGATGATATCAGCTGGTGTAGTATCTTTAGAACCTAATCCATAACGTCCACCATTGATTGTGCAGCTTTCGAATTTTGTTCCTCTTAATGCGTTAACAACATCAAGGTATAATGGTTCTCTTGCTCCAGGCTCTTTAGATCTGTCTAATACGTTGATAACTTTTGCTGTATCAGGGATTGCTTCTACTAATTTCTCAGCAACGAATGGTCTGTAAAGACGAACTTTAACAACACCGACTTTTTTACCCTGTTTCATTAAGTAATCGATTGTTTCGTCGATTGTTTCACAAACAGATCCCATAGCGATGATTACGCTCTCAGCGTCTTCAGCTCCATAGTAGTTGAATAATTTATAATCTGTTCCGATCTTAGCGTTAACCTGATTCATGTAATCTTCAACGATTGCAGGGAAAGCATTATATGTTGAGTTAGCTGCTTCTCTTGCCTGGAAGAAGATGTCTGGGTTCTGAGCTGATCCACGAAGAACTGGATGTTCTGGGTTTAAGCACTCAGCTCTGAATTTGTCGATTGCTTCATAATCAACCATATCTGCAAGATCATCATAATCCCACATTTCGATTTTCTGAATTTCATGAGATGTTCTAAATCCATCGAAGAAATGTAATACAGGAACACGTCCTTTAATTGTTGCTAAATGAGCTACTGCTCCTAAGTCCATAACTTCCTGAACACTAGAGCTGCAAAGCATTGCGAAACCTGTCTGACGACATGCATAAACGTCAGAGTGGTCACCAAAGATGTTCAGTGCGTGAGATGCAAGTGCACGAGCAGATACATCAAATACGCAAGGCATCTGTTCACCAGCGATCTTATACATGTTAGGGATCATTAATAACAGACCCTGAGATGCTGTATAAGTAGTTGTTAATGCACCAGCTGCTAAAGAACCATGTACAGTTCCTGCTGCTCCTCCTTCAGACTGCATTTCAACTAATTTTACAGGATGTCCGAAAATATTTTTCTTTCCCTGTGTTGCCCACTGGTCAGTTGACTCTGCCATTGGTGAGGATGGTGTAATAGGATAAATTGCTGCAGCTTCTGTAAAAGCATATGATACGTGTGCAGCGGCTGTGTTACCATCCATGGTTTTCATTTTTCTTGCCATGTTCTCTTCCTCCTAAAAAATCTCGTGTGAATACATTCACACATTGTTAATCTCTACGTCCACCTAGCATATGGGCATAGAAAATATCACTACAACTTTCACAAGTTGCTTAAAACATAAACAAAGCTGTATACATATAACTTTTGTATACAGCTTTATTCTACATTATTTGCACAAGTTTTTAAAGAGATTTTTATGTATTTTTAGGTATTTTTTTTTGTACGCCAAAAAAATAACAATCTTTTTGAATCCTTAGCAAAATACTCAAGATTTTGAATTCGTTGTATTTGTGCTATTTGTACTATTTTTATCTTTTGTGCTTGTGCTTTTCGCATTCTTATGTTCATCGAATGTTTTTGTGAATGAGTTCCCTTTTTGCTTCCGTCAGTTCTATAATATAGATAATCATGTTTCTTCGGATGCATCGCAGCCTTGATCGCCGTGTCTGACGGATTACAGATCGGTCCTGCTGGTAACCCTTTCATAACGTAAGTATTATACACCGTTTTCACTTTCAGATCTTTATAATAAACTTTCTTCGCATTATATAATCCATTTGTTGTGGTATACAAAACGGTCGGATCGATCTGAAGTCTCATTTTCGCTGCAAGGCGATTCTCAATGACTCCTGCGATCATCGGACGTTCTGACATATTGCTTGCTTCACGTTCGATCATTGATGCGATCGTCATGATCTCTGCCATAGAACGCTTTCCTTTATAAGACTTCGCAAGTGCTGAATATTTCTTATCGAAATTATCAAGCATCTTCTGGATCAGATCTTCTGGTTTGGAACTTTTGTAAATCTTATAAGTATCCGGATACAGATAACCTTCTAATTTGTACTTTGTTCCCTTCTTTGGGTCAATGTCTTTAATAAAATCGTTTTTATACTGATTTGTATTCTTCGCAGCCTTTATAAATTCATCTGCTTTAAAGACTCCCTGTTTCTCTAGTCGTTTTGCTATCATATCAATGGAATATCCTTCCGGGATCATGACTGTGACGACTCTTCTTGCCTCTGCAAGTTTTCTGGCCTCTTCTGCTTTCTGCTGCCTGTAAGCCATATATTTTCTTCCAGCAAATATACCTCCTGCCACAATGATCACTAGTAAAATGATGACTCCAATGACAAATGGAGCTCTGGAACGATTTCTTCTTCCACGTCTGCGCCCCCTTCTGCGCCTTCTGGAATTATGATCAAAATCTAAATATAAATCCATGATGTCCTCCCAAATTTTTATTATCGTATGATTTTAAAATCATACTGTGTTCCTATGCTATTATACTCGCATTTTGTAGAAATAAAAGCTTTTTCATTAAATTTTGTTCATATTCTTAACTTTTTTGTAATTTTTGTGTAAAAATATGCATATTTTGGATTGTAACTCTTCTGGTCAAACTGCTGTACTTTTTTTAGTATTTCCATTATAATCAAAGCATAGCCGTAAACGGCAAAAGATTATAAAATATAGAAAGGAATTTCATATTATGGCAAATCCAATTGTAACGATCACTATGGAAAATGGTGATGTAATGAAAGCAGAATTATATCCGGAGATCGCTCCGATCACTGTTGAGAACTTTATAAATCTTGTAAAAGACGGTTTCTATGATGGTTTAACTTTCCATCGTATCATCAACGGATTTATGATCCAGGGTGGATGCCCATTAGGTACAGGAACAGGTGGTCCTGGACATACGATCAAAGGAGAGTTCAGCCAGAACGGTGTGATCAACAACTTAAAACACACTCCTGGTGTTTTATCCATGGCTCGTTCTATGATGCCTGATTCTGCCGGATCACAGTTCTTTATCATGCACAAAGCTGCTCCACATTTAGATGGACAGTACGCAGCATTTGGTAAGATCATCGAAGGAATGGATGTTGTAAATAAGATCGCTGAAGTTGCAACAGATTATTCCGATAAACCATTAGAACCACAAGTTATGAAGACTGTAACTGTGGAAGAATAGTCAACTATATCCTTACAGCACAGAGCCGGACCATCAATCTTCATTTGTATCCGGCTCTTAATTTTTATAAATATTTAGATGGGGAATGATAATATGAGTGAAAACAACAAACTAATCTTTCTGGATGTCGATGCGACTTTGTACAGTAAAGAACAGCGTCTGGTTCCAGAATCTACGATCAAAGCGATCCATGAAGCACAGGAAAATGGTCATAAAGTCCTGATCAACACTGGACGACCTCTTGTTTATTTTGAAAAAGAGATTCTCGATATTGGCTGCGACGGTTATCTTTGTTCTAACGGAGTTCACATCCTTCTTGATGGCGAAACGATCTATCACAAAACAGTTCCTGAAACAGTGGTCGAACAGATCAAACGGATTTGCGAAGAAAACAATATCTACGGAACCTTTGAAGGGGAAAAATGTTCTTATTTCCGCGATCATACTGTTGACTTTCATCCACATTATGGATTTATGATCACTGCTTTTGACCTTGCTCCTTATATGGCGCATGAGTTTACATGGGATCATGTTGAAAATCCTGATAAAGGGACTGGTCTTACATATGTCGCTGATCATCTCAACATCTCTACAGATGACTGCTACGCATTTGGAGACAGTAATAACGATATCTCCATGTTTAAAGCTGCTGGCCATGGAATTGCTATGGGAAATGCCTGTGATGAGTTAAAAGAAATTGCGGAATATGTTACAGATTCCGTAAATGATGACGGGATTTATCATGCATTTGAACATTATCATTTGATTTAATATAAGAGGGGTATTGCAAGTTTTTGTTACTACTTTTGCAATTTAGAAGAAAAGCAGCTAGAAATCTTAAATTTTGATTTCTAACTGCTTTTTCTTTCAATAAATATCAGAGATTACTTTACTATTTAATTTTAATTGTAACCGTCTTGCTCTTTCCGCTTCCATCCACTGCTCTCGCTGTGATCTTCACGGATTTTTTCTTTCCAGCTTTGTATGTTGTTACAGTTCCTTTGGAAGAAACTTTCGCATATTTTGTATTGCTGCTTGACCATTTTAAAGTTCTATTTGCCCCTGAAGATGCGCTTGTTTTTCCTTTCAGATATAACTTCTTACCAGCTTTTACTGATTTAACTCCAGAAATGTAGACTTTCTTTACGATACCTTTCTTGACATAGATCTTATATGATGCTTTCTTACCACTTCCGTCTTTGGCTGTCGCTGTGATCGTTACTGTTTTTCCACCCATTTTCTTCTTCGTTGTAACGACACCGCTGCTGCTGACTGTTGCAACTTTGGTATTGCTTGATTTCCATGTAACACCTTTATTGTATGCGTTGGATGGTGTTACGGCCGCCTTTAATGTTACTTTCTTACCAGTTGCGATCTTGTTAGATGTTGTTGTTGTGATCGTGATCTTGCTGACTTTGATATTTTCTACTGTTACGATGCAGTACATTACATTTCCGTCAGATGTTATTGCCGTAATAATTGCTTTTCCTGCAGCCTTAGCTGTTAATTTACCTGCTGCATCAACTGTTACAACTGCTTCGTTAGAAGATGTCCATTTTACTGTTCCGATTGAAGCTGTTGCATAATCTGGTAAATATGTGATCTTCAACTGTTCTGTCTTGCCTGGATTTAATGTTACAAATGTTTTGTTTAATACAACCGCCTGTGTAGGAATCTTACCTGTTTCATCTGTTGTGTAAACTTTGATCGTTTTTGTTGTTGTTCCAGCTTTTAATGTCAGTGTTGCCATCTGACCTTTTGTTCCGGCTTTGATCTTATCGCCAACAGTTACTGCATTTGAAGAGGATGTGATCGTACATGCTTCTTTACTATCTACGAATACACCTTTTGTAAACTGCTGTATTGTTAATTCCTGTCCTTCTTTTAGATACAGGCTGTCGCTTAAGAATGACATTCTTGTCGCTGTGCTTGCTGTTGTTGGCAAATATAATGATTCTAACTGTGCTTTTAGGTCATTTAATGCTGTAAAATCTGTCACAGCTGTTCCTCTTAAATAGAGTGTCTTTAACTGTTTTAAATTCTTTATAAAACTGATGTCTGTGATGTTTTTGTTGTTTTCGAGGTCGATCTTTTCGCAATTGACTGCTTCAGATAATCCAGCCAAATCTGCATTCGTCAGATCTTTATTTTCTAAATTAATAGATTTTACATTTTTGATCTCTTCTGTTGAGATCATTCCATCGTTATTTGCATCTGCCTCTAATGCATCGTATACTTTGTAGCTTGTCAATGGAATGATATCTTTTCCTACGGCTGCTACCTGAATCTCAATCGTTGCTGTATATGTCTTTCCTGCTCTTGCTACTACCGCTTCTACCGCTGCTTTTCCTGCTGCTTTTGGTTCCAGATAGTATGTCTTTGTTCCATCCTGTGCTGTTTCTGTGCGGATATTTAAGATCTTTGTATCTTTTGATGTGATCGTTACTACATCATCTTTTTCCAGATTATTTAACTTGATCTGTTTCTTAAATGCTCCTACGCTTACATTTGGATCATTTTTATCAAACTCTGGTGTTGTTGCACTTTTGGCTGTCACATTTACTGGAATCGTTGCAAATACTGTTGGTGTTGTTGTGCTCTCAACTTTTAAATTCGTCGTTCCTGCTTCTGCTGTATCCACTGCTTCCAGACTTATGGTTCCATCTGTCTGAACCTGGATTGATTTTAATTTTGCTGTTGTTCCTGCTGCTACTTCCTCAGAATACTTAACATCTTTGCATCCTTTTAAGATTCCTTTTGGAAGAATAGGATCATTTGTTTTGGCTCCCTTTTCTACTGTGATCGGATCTTTCTTGATCAAAGCAATTCTATCTACTGTAGAAACCTTTGTACCTTCCAGATTGATTTCTTTTAGATTCGTCATAGATTTTAATGCATCAATCTTACTTATATTTGTATTCTTGCTTAAATCTAATTTTTCACAACCAGTTGCATACTGAAGATATGCTACTTCTGTATCTGTCAGACCTTTGTCAGAAAGATTGATCTCTGTCTTCGCTGCTAAGTCTGCTTTAGTAAGCGCACCTTCTTCCTTTCCACTAAATACCTGATACATTGTTTGTGAAGTAAATGGAATGATATTATCATCTTTGCTTAAATTAAATTCAAACTGAGCACTTACTCCATCTAATGGCTTTTTATTCTTTTCAAATGTTGCTGTTACAGTAACTTTTCCGCTGTCTTTTAATGCGATCGGCATATACTTCACAACTTCTGTTCCATCTGCTTGTTTAAAAGTCTTTTGTTCAATCTTTAATGCTGTTTGATCAGAAATATTGAAGTTGACTTTATCGAAATCTTTTGCCTGCGTTCCCTGGAATTCATAATACTTGAAATTTCCTACTGTTACATTCTGGGATTCTGCCGCAAATGAAATCCCACTTGCAACTGTTGGTGTGGTTGTACCTTCCTGTGTCACCGCTGCCTGATTCCCCTGATCTGCTGTTGCCGCCATTACCGTAAATCCGTTGACCGGTATCATGGATATACTGAGCAGACATGCTAACAGTTTCTTTCTGCTCTTTCCATTTAAGTGGCTGAATACTTTCCATCCTTTTTGCATGAAATTCGTCCTCCTTTTCTTCATGTTTGAATCTGCATATTGCTTTGTTTATTATAACACTTTTTTGTGTAGAATGCATAAAAGAGTGATCAATCTGATCACTCTTTTAGCGCATTTTGGGATTATTTAATTTTAATCGTTACAGTTGCTTTCTTTCCGCTTCCATCTGTTGCCATTGCTGTGATCTTCACTGATTTCTTTTTACCAGCTTTTAGTGCTTTGACTTTTCCTGATCCGGATACTGTTGCATATTTTGTATTGCTGCTAGTCCATTTCAGTTTCTTGTTGGCTCCTTTGGATGCGGTTACTTTGGCTTTCAGACTTAGTGTCTTTCCTGCTTTGACCGTTTTCTTTCCTGTGATCTTGATCTTCTTAACGGTTCCTTTCATGATCTTGATCTTGAACGTCGCTTTCTTTCCACTTCCGTCTGTTGCATATGCCGTGATCGTAACTGTTTTTCCTGCTGCCTTTTTGTTGAATTTTACGACACCATTCTTATCAACCGTTGCATATTTCTTGTTGCTTGTTGTCCATTTGATATTTTTGTTGCTTGCATCGTTTGAAATATTGGCTGTTAATTTTACTTTCTTTCCTGCAGAAAGTTTGTTGGATGGTGCTGTGACTGTGATCTTAGCAACTTTTTGTGGTGCAGCTGTTGTTGGCTGTGTTGGGGTTGGTTTTGGTGCTTCTGGTTTTGGATTCTCAGGTTTTGTTGGCTCCGCCGGTGCGACCACTGGGGGATTCACAATAGAGCCTTGTGTAACTTTTACTGGAATCTTTAATGTTTCCCCTTCGTCTGTTGTAATAACAAGATTTGTTTCTTTTCCTTCTTGCCCTTTTTTGCCTTTGATCGTTACGATTCTCTGGTCTTTATATCCATCTTTATCATATGTCCATCGATCAACTACTTCTGCAACGTTTGAATTTTCAATTGCATATGTATCTGTGTCATTAATAATTCCCATAGGAAGGATTGGATTCGTAATTTCATTTCCTGCGCCAATGGAAATTTCATTTGTATAAACATAGGATAATCGTTCTTCATCATCAATATTTGAATCACTCAAATTCAAATAAATTAATTGATTTTTGATTGTTCTCAATTTTGAATAATCTTTGATTTTATTAATCCCTCTAAGATCTAATTCTTGTAAATTTTTCATGCAATCAATAAAATCTAAATTTCTGACTGAACTATTATAACTCAAATCTAAATCTGTGCAATTTTCTGCTGCTTCTAATAACTTTAATTCTTTCCTTGTTGCTTCATATAAGTTCATTTGTTTTACATTTTTTATCTCTTTTTCATCAATCTGTCCGTCACCATTTGTATCAACAGATTTTCCATCTGTATCTAATAAACCAAAATATGTATAAGCATTTTCTAATGCTAAAACTGTAGGATCATTATTTTCTTCAACAGTAACTGTCATTGTATCTTCATATACTGTACCATCATTCTTCTCAAATTTTCCTACCAGTTTAACTGTACCTGTTTTCTTTCCTGGTTCAAAATATTTATATTTTTCATCTTCATTGTAACCCCACTTGGTATCTAAAATATCATCAGGATTTTCTTCATCATCGTTATCGTTGCTCTCTGTGATAATATAATATTCATCTACATTCTTTAAATTATTAATTGGAACTTTCATAAATGAATGTTGCTTTATTGTCATGTCTTTCTGAGCAAATCCAATCGCATCTTTTGCCTTGTCTACAATTCGAATTGGTATGATTTTCTTATCATTTCCATTTTGAATTACAAGATTTGTTGCTTGTCCTGATTCTCCTTCTGCTTTAATCACCCAAGCTGTTCCCTCTTCGATAGATGGCACACTTTCTTCTTTAAAAGTTGCAACTGTTTCATCGTCAACCTTTATCTTATCTTCTTCTGTTAAAAATCTAGTAATATTGGATGGTAATTCAATCTTGGTTCCTTTTTCTACCATAATTTCCTTTTGATCTATCAACTGATATCTTTGATCTGCTGGAACTTTCGTACCACTTACATTAAGATATGTAATCTGATCTTTTATATCATTTAAGAAAGAAATATCTTTAACACCTGTATAACCTAAATCAACTCTTGTTAATTTTTTTAAATTTTTCATCCAAGCAATGTCCGTAATAGAATTGCTATTTTCCAGACCCATTTTTGTACAATTTACAGCTTTATCCAATCCTTCTAATTGCTTATCTGTCATTCCTGATTTGCGTGTATAAAATTCATTTACGTTTAATATCTCGGAAGTATCAATTTGTTTGTCATTATTTTCATCTGCAGATTTTCCATCTTTTGTTAACAGCCCTTCATATGTATAAATAGATTTTAATGGCACAATATTATCTTTTGCCTTTGATATATTTACTTCCATTGTATCTGTATATGTAACACCATCTTTTGTAAACTTAGCTGTAACCTTAGCTGTACCAACTCCCTGAGGTTCCAAATAATAAATATCTTTTTCTTCTGGCCCTTCTTTAAAAATAGAATCAACCTTTACCACATCTTCATTATCTACTGATATGTCATTGTCCATATCAATATTTGCTCCATCTTTAGTTTTAATTTCAATAAAATGTCCAATTGTATCATCTATTTTATTTTGAGCAAATCCTGGAGCATTTTGATCTTTTCCAATAATCTTAATCTTAATTTTTTTAGATTTTTCGCCATCTTTAATTGTTAATTCTCCAGTTTTACCTGCACTTCCTTTTTCCGCTGAAATATTAATCGTACGCCAATCGCTTTTTGCAGTTAATGCAGAACCAGCATCATCTGTTAAAAAAACTTCCTCATTATCATAATCAAACAAATGACTAATAAACCCTTTGCTACTCGTTGTACCTTCTTGTACTGTAACTTCATCTTTTAAAAATTTTGCTTTTTCATCAAATGAAACTTTTGTATTTCCTAAATTCAACTCTTCTAATTGATCTTTTACATGATCCAGTGCATCGCCAATTGTTTGAATTCCCGTGTTATACAAATTGACACTAACTAAGTTTTTCATGTTTTTTACAAAATTAATATTAGTTAATGCTTTATCATGATCTAAATCTATATTTCTACATTCTGTTGCATCACTCAAAAGATTCAGTTCTTCGCTTTTTACATTCATATCATACGAACCACCTTCGTATAAGTTTATATAAAATACTTTTTTCAACTCTTTTTTTTCAATTTTCCCATTATTATTTTTATCTACAGATTTATGATCTTTATTTAATAATGCTTTATATAAACCGTAAGTTTTTATTGGAACTACATTTGGATCTGTTTGTGCCAGTATTTCAAACGTTTTTGGCTCAACTGTAATTGAATCCCCATTTTTTTTCGTGATTGTAGCTCCTACCTTCACTTTGTCTCCAACGTTTCCCTTTACTTCTGGAATATATTCACAACCATCTACATCATCTACACTATAGATTTTTAATTTATCCTGATCTTCTTCAGCAATATCAAATTCTACATCTTCTATATCGTCCGGATCAATATTATCAAATTGAATT
>OGZU01000343.1_pt1 | contig 13537 bp, 21 predicted proteins | sample 1576871 | NCBI WGS metagenome assembly OGZU01 (sample SAMEA3541580, study PRJEB24748) | human gut metagenome | biome: human gut; feature: human-associated habitat; material: faeces | place: China | collected 2012
TATATTTATAGGTGCTGCAGGACTAACGATCGTGGCAGTTGTTCCATTCTTCTTTAATGGAGTATTTGGAGCAAGCGTTTCATTTGGAGGAACATCTATCATCATCGTAGTAGGTGTTATCCTTGAGACGATCAAGCAGATCCAGTCACAGTTGTTAGTACAGAACTATTCTGGTTTTTTGAGTGAGTAACTATAAGAAAAGCTGTAGTGACAACTACAGCTTTTTGTGCTTATATGGAATGTTTTTATATAAGCACAAAAGCCCAATGGCATTAAAAACGATGGTATGGAAACAAATTGTATGGTAACTAAAAATAAAAGAGAGACAAAAGGAGGATTTGTCATGAAAATTATTATGTTAGGAGCTCCAGGTGCTGGAAAAGGTACTCAGGCAAAACAGATTGCACAGGCGTACGATATTCCACACATCTCAACAGGTGATATTTTCAGAGCAAATATTAAAGAAGGAACAGAGCTTGGAAAGAAAGCACAGGAATACATGGACAAAGGACTGTTAGTTCCAGACGAACTTGTATGCGATCTTGTTGTTGACCGTATCCACAAAGATGATTGTGAAAAAGGGTATATTTTAGATGGATTTCCAAGAACGATTCCACAAGCAAATGCATTAGATGAAGCACTTGCAAAAGACGGTGAGAAGATTGAATTTGCAATTGATATCGAAGTTCCAGATGAAAATATCATCAACAGAATGTCAGGAAGAAGATCCTGCAAAGACTGTGGAGCAATCTTCCATGTTCAGTATAATCCTCCAAAGAAAGAAAACTGCTGCGACGTATGTGGTGGAGAATTAATTCTTCGCGATGACGACAAAGCAGAAACTGTAAAAAAACGTCTGGATGTTTATCATGAACAGACAGCTCCACTGATCGCGCACTATAAAGAAGCAGGAAGCTTACACGAGATCGATGGAACACAGGATATCAAAGTTGTTTTTGAAGAAATTAAATCTATTTTAGGATAAGAGGCAGACCATGGCAGTTACGATCAAATCAAAAAAAGAAATCGAACTTATGCGAGAAGCCGGTAAGATGTTAGAAGAGGTTCACAACAAGTTAGCTGATTTTGTAAAACCAGGAATTTCTACATTAGAGATCGACCAGTTTGGAGAGAAAGCGATCAGAGATCTTGGATGTGTACCAAACTTCTTAAACTATAATGGATATCCGGCATCCATCTGTGTATCTGTCAATGACGAAGTCGTACATGGTATTCCAAGCAAAGACCGGATTTTACAGGATGGAGACATTGTAAGTCTGGATGCAGGACTGATCCATGAAGGATATCATTCCGATGCAGCAAGAACACATGCGGTCGGAAATATTTCCGAAGAAGCAAAGAGACTGATCGAAGTAACAAAGCAAAGTTTCTTTGAAGGAATCAAACTTGCAGTTCCAGGAAATCATTTGTTTGACATATCTGAAGCAATTCAGAAATATGTAGAAAGTAATGGTTATTCTGTAGTCAGAGATTTAGTGGGACATGGAATTGGAACACATCTTCATGAAGATCCACAGATTCCGAACTTCAAACAGAGAAGAAAAGGAATGAAATTAAGACCAGGAATGACGCTTGCCATTGAACCAATGGTAAATGAAGGTAGTTATGATGTTGTCTGGCTGGATGATGACTGGACAGTTGTTACTGAAGACGGAAGTCTGGCTGCACATTATGAAAACACGATCGTCATCACAGAAGATGGTTGTGAAATATTGACTTTGTCTGAATAGGAGGAATAAAATGGCAAAATCAGAAGCAATTGAAGTTGAAGGAGTAGTGTTAGAAAAGTTACCAAACGCTATGTTCAAGGTAGAAATCGAAGGTGGACACGTAATTTTAGCTCACATCAGTGGAAAGCTTAGAATGAATTACATCAAGATTTTACCAGGTGACAAAGTAACACTGGCATTATCACCATATGATTTATCAAAAGGAAGAATTATTTGGAGAGACAAATAAATTATTTGGAAAGATAAATAAATTTAGAAAAAGTCTTGAAATATTCAGAATATGATGATATAATCATACCCGAACGTTTTTTGAAAGGAGATATTCAAGTGAAGGTTAGAGCATCTGTAAAACCAATTTGCGAAAAATGCAAGGTTATCAAGAGAAAAGGATCTGTCAGAGTAATCTGTGAGAATCCAAAACACAAACAGAGACAGGGATAATTACGACGTTCGATAAGAATATCGCAATAATCCTTGGTTTGTTGTGTATTCACCTATTTACTGCAAGAACAGTTTAGAGGTGTATTTTGTGATGTGTAGAGATACACTCGCATAATTTAGGCGGCTGCAGTATGAGTACAGGTACGCTCATACTGATTATTTATAGATAGAAAGATAATTTGAGGAAGAGACATATATATCATTTCACCGTACTGCGGATATATGGATTGCCCTTAATAGACAAGTAATTATTTATTTTGGAGGAAAGAAAAACATGGCTCGTCTTTCAGGTGTTGATTTACCAAGAGAAAAGCGTGTAGAGATTGGTCTTACTTATATTTATGGAATCGGTCTTTCAAGCGCAAAACGTATTTTGGCAGAGGCAAATGTTGATCCTGATACTCGTGTACGCGACTTAACTGATGATGAAGTTAAAAGAATCAGTGCAGTTATCAACGATACACAGGTTGTAGAAGGTGATTTAAGAAGAGAAATCGCTCTTAACATTAAGAGATTAAAAGAAATTGGATGCTACAGAGGAAAACGTCATAGACAGGGACTTCCTTGCCGTGGACAGAAAACAAAGACTAATGCAAGAACACGTAAAGGTCCTAAGAAAACAGTAGCTAACAAGAAGAAATAATAAACACTAAATTTGTAGTGTTATGACACACCCGGCTGTATGGACAGTCAGGAATAGCATAAGATTTGCAGTATAGGCAATCTTTTTGGAATTGAAATGAAGAAAGAAAGGTATACGTAATTATGGCTAAAGTTACAAAGAAAAGTGCAAAAAAACGTGTAAAGAAGAATGTACAGCACGGACAGGCACATATTCAGTCATCTTTTAATAATACAATCGTTACATTAACAGATGCACAGGGAAATGCTCTTTCTTGGGCAAGTGCAGGTGGATTAGGATTCAGAGGATCCAAAAAATCTACACCATATGCAGCTCAGATGGCAGCTGAAACTGCAACAAAAGCAGCATTAGTGCATGGATTAAAATCAGTAGATGTAATGGTTAAAGGTCCAGGATCAGGAAGAGAAGCAGCAATCCGTGCTTTATCAGCAGCAGGATTAGAAGTTACAAGCATCAGCGATGTAACACCTGTTCCACATAATGGATGTCGCCCACCAAAACGTAGAAGAGTCTAATTTAGGAGGATAATTAAAGATGGCAGTAGATAGAACTCCAGTCTTAAAGAGATGTAGATCCTTAGGTTTAGATCCTGTCTTTTTAGGAATTGATAAAAAATCAAACAGAAGTTTAAATAGAGCAAACAGAAAGAAAAGTGAATACGGACTTCAGCTTTGCGAAAAACAGAAAGCTAAATTCATTTATGGTGTATTAGAAAAACCTTTCCGTAACTACTATGCAAAAGCAGAAAGAATGAAAGGTCAGACTGGTACAAACCTGATGACATTATTAGAGCTTCGTTTAGATAACGTATTATTCCGTTTAGGATACGGAAGAACAAGAAAAGAATGCAGACAGATCGTTGACCATAAACATGTATTAGTTAATGGAAAACAGGTTAACATTCCTTCTTACCAGGTTAAAGCTGGGGACGTTATCGAAATCAAAGAAAAACATAGAACATCTCCAAGATACAAAGAGATCTTAGAAGTAACAGAAGGAAGAATGATTCCTTCATGGTTAGAAGCAGATCATGATAACTTTACAGGAACTGTAAAAGAACTTCCATCAAGAGATGAGATCGACGTACCAGTTAACGAAACATTAATCGTCGAGTTATATTCTAAATAATAACCCTCAAGTTAAACCTAAGCCAAAAGGAGGGCACGTATGTTTGAATTTGAAAAACCAAATATTGAGATTAATGAGATTTCAGAAGATAACCGTTTTGGACGCTTTGTTGTGGAACCTTTGGAAAGAGGTTATGGTACAACTTTAGGTAATTCCTTAAGACGTATCATGCTTTCTTCTCTGCCAGGTGCAGCAGTAAGTTCAGTAAAGATCAAAGGTGTTCTGCATGAGTTCAGTTCCATCCCAGGGGTTAAAGAAGATGTACCTGAGATCATCATGAATATCAAATCTCTGGCAATTAAAAACAACAGCTCATCCGCTGAAACAAAGCAGGCTTATATTGAGTTTTCAGGAAAGGGTGTAGTAACTGCCGGAGATATTAAAGCGGACAGTGATATTGAAATCTTAAATCCAGAGCTTGTGATCGCAACATTAAGTGATGACAGCAGCAAACTGGATATGGAGCTTACAATCACAAACGGACGCGGATATGTAGGCGCAGACAAAGCAGACAAAGAAGGAAAAGCAATCGATGAGATCGCAGTTGATGCGATTTATACACCAGTTGAGCGTGTAAACTTAAAGGTTGAGAATACTCGTGTAGGTCAGATCACAGATTATGACAAATTAACATTAGATGTATTCACAAACGGAACACTAACACCAGATGAGTCTGTAAGTTTAGCAGCGAAAGTATTATGCGAGCACTTAAACTTATTCGTAGATCTTTCTGAGAATGCCAAGACAGCAGAAGTCATGGTAGAAAAAGAAGATGACGAGAAAGAAAAAGTTCTTGAAATGAGCATTGATGAATTAGAATTATCTGTTCGTTCATACAACTGCTTAAAGAGAGCTGGCATCAATACAGTAGAAGAATTAACAAATAAGACTTCAGAAGATATGATGAAGGTCCGTAACTTAGGACGTAAATCATTAGAAGAAGTTTTAGCTAAGTTAAGTGAATTAGGATTATCCCTAAGTTCAGGAGAAGAATAGAAACCAGACCCGCCTAGGCTGAAGGCATAAGTAAGCAAGGCGAAAAAACACAGGAGGTCATTATAATGGCAAAATACAGAAAATTAGGAAGAACAGCTTCCCAGAGAAAAGCACTGATCCGTGCAGAAGTAACAAATCTGTTACATCATGGAAAAATCATTACAACTGAAGCAAAAGCAAAAGAAATCCGCAAGGTAGCTGAGAAGCTGATCGCTTTAGCTGTAAAAGAAAAAGACAACTTTGAAACAGTTACAGTTGACGCTAAAGTTGCTAAGAAAGATGAAAACGGAAAACGCGTGAAAGAAGTTGTAGATGGTAAGAAAGTTACTGTTTATGAAACAGTTCAGAAAGAAATCAAAAAAGATTTACCATCCCGCTTACATGCAAGAAGACAGATGTTAAAGGTATTATATCCTGTAACAGAAGTTCCTACAGAAGCAGCTGGTAAGAAAGCTAATACAAAGAAAGTTGATTTAACAGCTAAGTTATTCGACGAGTATGCACCAAAATATGCTGAACGTAACGGTGGTTACACAAGAATCGTTAAGATTGCTCAGCGTAAAGGTGATGCAGCATTAAAAGTAGTACTTGAATTAGTTTAATCAACAGTTCAATACTGACTATATTATTTAAATTCCAAATCGACAACAACAAAGAGGTCTTATTCCGGAACAACTGGGATAAGACTTTTCTTTTTTTATGGGAAATAGTATACTATCCTTATTACGGATCAGATAGGAGAATATTATGTCCATATTGAAAATAAAAGACTTAGTTCACAAATATGTGACCTATGGAGATACAGAAGAAGACAAGCAAGAGATTGCAGCAATCGATCATATTGATATCAATGTTGAGAAAGGTGAATTTGTAGCAATCCTTGGAAAGAATGGTTCCGGGAAATCATCGCTTGCGAAGCACATCAATGGACTTTTGATGCCGACAGAAGGCACAGTATATATCAAAGGAATGGATACAAAAGATGAAAGTACCCTCTTAAAAGTCAGACAGAGTGCAGGAATCGTATTTCAGAATCCAGATAACCAGATCGTAGGAACAACGGTAGAAGAAGACACAGCCTTCGGTCCAGAAAACCTCGGAATAGCTTCCAAAGATATCTGGACAAGGATCACAGCGGCTCTTACAGGTGTGGGAATGATCGCATATAAAGAAGCAAGTCCCAATCATCTTTCTGGCGGACAGAAACAGAGAGTAGCGATCGCAGGGATCATGTCAATGGAACCAGAATGTATCGTATTAGACGAACCAACAGCCATGCTAGATCCAGAAGGCCGCAGACATGTTTTATCTCTTGTGAAAGCATTGAATAAAGAAAAGAATATTACGATCCTTATGGTAACACATCATATGGAAGAAGTAATCTTAGCAGATCGTATCATCGTGATGGATCAAGGAAAGATCATCATGGATGGAAAACCAAAAGAGATCTTTTCAAGAGTTGATGAGATGAAAACATTAGGTCTGGAAGTTCCGTACGCAACAGAACTTGCATGGGAACTAAAAAAAGAAGGTGTTAACTTGTCAGATACGATAACAACAAAGGAAGAGCTGGTGGAGGAATTATGTCAATTCGTTTAGAACATGTAAGTTACGCATATGAAGATAATTCTAGCAAGAAGAATTACGCATTAAAAGATATAAACTTAGAAATAAAAAAAGAAGAATTCATTGCAGTGATCGGACACACAGGTTCTGGAAAATCAACATTGATCCAGCATCTAAATGGATTGATCAAACCAACGTCTGGAACAATATATTTCGATGATGAAGATATATATTCAGAAGGATACCCATTACGAGAATTACGTGGAAAAGTCGGTATATGTTTCCAGTATCCAGAACATCAGCTATTTGAGACAACGATTTTAGATGATGTATGTTTTGGACCAATGAACTTTGGAAAGACAAAAGAAGAAGCAACGGAGATTGCTGTCAAATGTCTAAAAGATGTTGGATTATCAGAAAAATTATATCAAAAATCACCATTTGAATTATCTGGCGGACAGAAGCGAAGAGTAGCAATCGCAGGGATTCTTGCAATGGAGCCAGAATATTTCATTTTGGATGAACCAACAGCAGGACTTGATCCGGTCGGAAAAGATCAGATCTTAAATCTGTTAAAGAAACTCCATGAAGAAAAGAAGATCACGATCATTCTGGTATCACACAGTATGGAAGATGTTGCAGACTATGCACAACGTGTGATCGTTATGAATGGCGGACAGGTCATGTATGAAGGAGATAAAAAAGAAGTATTCTCTCACAAGAAAGAACTAGAAGAAGCAGGACTTGCTGTACCGTTTTATCGTCAAGTATGTGAAGAACTCGCAGACAGAGGGTTCCCAATCCAGAGGGATTTATTGACATTAGAAGAAACAAAAGAAGCAATTTTAGAAGGACTAAAAGGACTGAGAGGAAAATAAAATGCTCAAGGATATAACAATTGGACAATATTATAAAGAAGACTCTCTGATCCACAGACTCGATCCGAGAGTGAAATTATTTGCAGTCTTGATCTACGTCATTACATTATTTATGCATAAAGCACCTGCAACTTATGTGATGTCACTATTATTTTTGATCATAACGATCAAGATTTCAAAGGTACCTGTAAAATATATTTTAAGAGGATTAAAAGCAATTGCAGTGATCTTATTATTCTCTGTGATGATCAATATGTTATTTATTCCAGGAAAACCAGTGATCCAGTTCTGGATCATATCAATTTCTGCAGAAGGGATCAGGACAACTATTTATCTGGGAAGCCGTCTGATCATGCTGGTATTAGGAACGTCTTTACTGACATTTACAACAACACCAAATGAACTGACAGACGGACTAGACAAATCACTGGGATTTTTAAATAAAGTCGGAGTACCAGTACATGAGATTGCTATGATGATGTCAATCGCACTGAGATTTATTCCAATCTTAACAGAAGAATTAGAAAAGATCATGAAAGCCCAGACAGCCAGAGGAATCGACTTTGAATCCGGAGGTCTCTTAAAACGAGTAAAAAGCATGGTTCCAATTATAGTACCACTGTTTGTAGCAGCAATCCGAAGAGCGAATGACCTTGCAATGGCAATGGAATCCCGTTGTTACCATGGCGGTGTTGGAAGAACTAAATTAAAACCATTAAAATACGAGAAAAGAGATAAAATAGCGTATATCGTCCTGTTTGTATTTTTAGCAGTGATGATCTATTTATCCTTTTTCAGTCCATGGAGGTAAGATACGATGAAACGAGTAAAATTAATCGTAGCCTATGATGGAACTGGTTATTGTGGATGGCAGGTACAGCCAAACGAGATTACAGTCGAAGGTGTCTTAAATAAGCATATATCAGAACTGACAGGAGAAGACATCAAAGTGATCGGAGCCAGCAGAACGGATTCAGGAGTCCACGCATTAGGAAATGTAGCTGTATTCGACACAGAAAGCCGTATTCCGGGAGAGAAGATGGCAAAAGCATTAAATGCAAGACTACCAGAAGATATCATTATTCAGGACTCCAAAGAAGTGCCATTAGACTACCATCCAAGGTTTCAGGATACAAGAAAGACATATGAATATACCTTTTACAATGCAAGATACGACAATCCCGTGACAAGCAGACATCATCATTTTGTATATGTACCACTTGATGTGGAGAAAATGAAAGAAGCAGCTTCTTATTTCTTAGGGGAACACAGTTTTATCAGTATGTGCAGCAGTAAAGCACAGGTTACATCCTATGTCAGAGAAATTTACGAATGTGATGTGACACAAAATGGCAGATATATCACAATGAGAGTCACAGGAAGTGGTTTTCTCTATAATATGGTACGTTTAATGGCAGGAACGCTTTTAGAGGTCGGAAGAGGAAAACAAGAACCACAATGGGTCAAAGAAATCTTAGCATCCAAAGAAAGAGTTACACCAGGACCAAAACTTCCAGCAAAAGGCTTGACATTAATTCAGATCGAATATCCGGAGGACCGCGAGAATGCAGAATAGCTTTATCATATTTCAGAAATTGTTAGTATTGTTTGGTTTTATGCTGATCGGATACCTAAGTTATAAGAAAAAATGGATCAGTGATGATACAAGTTCACAGATATCAGGACTGATCGTAAATATATTTAATCCTGCATTGATCATATCTGGCGTGATCGGTTCCGTTGGAAATGGAAACTGGAATCTTGTGATCATGGACCTGATCCTTGCAGTGATCTTATTTGTGGTATTGATCCTGATCAGTCCGGCATTTGTTCGTATTCTAGGTGTAAAAAAAGATGAAAGAAATATCTATGCAGTGATGCTGATCTTTTCGAATCTTGGATTTATGGGGATTCCGATCATTGAAGAATTATACGGTAGAGGAGCTATTTTTTATGTAGCACTGTATACACTGGTATATAATATTCTCTTTTACACCTATGGAATTTATCTTTTTGAGAAAGAACGTGCCATGCAGACAGGACAAAAAGCTAAGATCATATTCCACTGGAAAAAGATGATCAATCCAGGAATGGTCGCATGTCTGGCTGCGTTATTGATTTTTGCATTTCAGATCGACGCACCAGCACCTGCGGTAAGTTTTGTACAATACTTAGGAAATGCAGCAATCCCACTCTCCATGATCATTACCGGGGTATCTTTAGCAAAGATGCCACTGATCGAAGTTTTCAAAGACATCAAGATGTATCAGTTTACATTTTTAAAGATGCTGGTGATCCCAATGATCGCAGCATTTGCGATCCGGCTGTTTCATTTAGATCCTGTTCTCTCGGGGATCATGGTATTAATGTTTGGAATGCCAAATGGAAGCATGGCAGTGATGATGGCAATCGATTATGGATTAGACAGTTCCATTTGCAGCAGAGGAATCGTACTGACAACACTGTTATCGATCATAACGTTGCCGATTGTAGCATATCTTATTTGACATTGAGATTTATCAACAATGTTTTAACATATACGGACATAATATACCCATATATTGTGGATAAAATTTTGAAATCAAGACCATCTTGTGGATAACATCAAAAATTTATCAAAAACAACAAGAAAAAATCTTGACACACCCGGCTGCGTATTATATAATAAGAAACTGTGACATGCGAGAGAATACTACCCCAATGCCCCGGTGGGAGTATTTAATATAGACACATATGATTGATAGAAATTTTAAGGAGGAACACCATGAAAAGTTTTATGGCCAGCCCATCAACAATTGAAAGAGAATGGTATGTAGTTGATGCTACAGGACATACATTAGGACGTTTAGCATCTGAGATTGCAACAATCTTAAGAGGTAAAAACAAACCAACTTATACACCACATATCGATACAGGAGATAACGTGATCGTTATCAACGCTGAGAAGATCAAAGTAACTGGTAAGAAATTAGACCAGAAGATCTACTATCATCATTCAGACTATGTTGGTGGAATGAAAGAACAGACATTAAAAGAAAAATTAGCTAAAAAACCTGAAGACGTAATCTATCTTGCAGTTAAAGGAATGCTTCCAAAAGGACCTTTAGGAAGACAGATGATTAAGAAACTTCACGTATATGCAGGTGCAGAGCACAACCATGCAGCTCAGCAGCCAAAAGCATTAGAGATCAAGTATTAATTTTTGAAGGAGGAAGAAGCAGTGGCTACAGCAAAATATTACGGAACTGGTAGAAGAAAACACAGTGTTGCCAGAGTATATTTAGTACCTGGAACAGGAAAAATCACAATCAACAAAAGAGATATTGATGAATATCTTGGATTAGAAACATTAAAAGTAGTTGTACGTCAGCCATTAGTTGCAACAGATACAATTGACAAATATGATGTATTAGTAAACGTTCATGGTGGTGGATTTACAGGACAGGCTGGAGCAATCCGTCATGGTATTTCCAGAGCTTTATTACAGGTTGATGGAGAATTCCGTTCAACATTAAAGAAAGCTGGATTCTTAACAAGAGACCCAAGAATGAAAGAAAGAAAGAAACCAGGTCTTCGCAAAGCACGTCGTGCACCACAGTTCTCAAAACGTTAATCATACGTTACGGAAGATACGAAGAATATACAGAGCCTTTCAATGGAGAAATCTATTGGAAGGCTTTTTCTAATGATTTGGTTTGGAAAACTTAATTTCTTAGAAATATAGCGGCAAAAGATATGCTAAGCTATATTTCAAAAGCAAGAAGTGGTTCTGGTATATTTAATGCAGAAAAAATGTCAGTTTATGTACCACTAGGAACACAACAAATGTTATCTGATTATGGATATCATATTGTAACAGAATAAGATAGGAGGAAGGTAAAATGAAATTAAAAAATCTAACAAAAAAATTAACAACTTTAGCAATCACAGCCTTAATGGCAACAACATTGGTTTCAACTCAAAATGTATTAGCTGCATCAAAAAAAGCACAGAAGAAGGCGAACAAAGCCTATGCACAAGCAATCAAGAAAAACAAAGTAGCCAAATTTACAAGCTATTCATTAATTGAAGTAACAGGAGGCGGAACAAAAGAACTGGTCACTGTGAATTTAAATAGTAATGCAGAAGGCAAAGCTAGAAATTTAAATATTTATACATACAATAAAGGAAAAGTAAAGAAAATTTGGTCAACATCGGATCAAATAATTGCATATAATAAAAAACAGAAAACAATTGCAGGCTTACAGTATTCAGTATTAAGTGAAAATGGTTCTGAAAGGGAAAAATATTATATTTATAAGTATAATGAAAAGAAAATTGTAAAAAAAGCATCATATTTCTTTGAACGTGAAGGACATTTCGAAGATGAGGATGGAAATAAAGTTACAACAAATTTAGAAAAATCAGAAAAAACAGTACATAGAGTCATTGATAAAGAAATATATAGCAAAAAGGAAAAAGGAAAGTTGACATATATTTCAGAAAAACAATATAGAAGTGCAACGAAAAATGATGTACGTGTATGGGCATATAATAATACAACGAAAAAAGAGTTGATCAAAAAATTAAGAAAATAATCAACTAGGGGCTGTCGCATATCATGATTAAATAAATCATAGATGCGGCAGCCCCTTTTTGCACGAAAATAACAAGGTCTTTGTCTACTGTGGACAAAGAGATATGAAAATCTTTAGAATGTATGGATATTGGTAGGAAAAAATGAAAATGTTATCATCTAAATTGTTAAAAGAAATAACAAAACGACCAATAAGGAGGCGGATAATATGAGTCATGAGTTTGTAATGCCAGGAAAAGTCATTACAGGAAAAGGTGCATTACAAGATGCAGAAAATGAATTCCAAACAGCCGGAAAAAAGGCTCTGATCGTATCTGGTAAGGTCATGGAACGTGTAGGAAATGTAAAGGTGTCATTGTAGACAAGAAGATTGCAGATTACTTCGATGATCACAAATTAATGTGTGGATTAACCTATTCTGGACATCCTCTTGCTTGTGCCGCAGGAATTGCAACTTTAGATGTATACAAAGAAGAAAAATTGGTTGAACGTTCCAAAGTGATGGGTAAGATCTTAGGACAGATTGAAGAAGAATTAAAGAGAAAACATCCATGTGTCGGAGATGTCAGATACAAAGGGTTATTATCTGCGATCGAATTAGTCAAAGACAAAGAAACAAAAGAACAATTAGTGGAATACAATAAAGATCCAGAAAACATCATGGGAGGAATTATTGTGGCGTTAAAGAAAAAAGGATTCTCAACCTACAGCCACGAAAACAATATTATTGTGGCGCCACCATTGATCATTACAGAAACAGAACTTCGTGATGCTATGGCGATCATGGATGAAGTTTTAGCTGACGTGGATGCGATGATCTAAACAAAATATTTCCAGAAATCTCTTTTTATCAAAATACAATACACAAAACAAGAAAAATGGCATGTCTGTTTGAAGATGGATGTGTCATTTTTTACTGCCATCTTCCTGCTCAATCTCAAAGTAATGATTCGTACAGTCATAATAAAGAACCTTATCTGTCTGTTGGCACGAAAAGGGATCAGGACTGTCAAGGGGTTTTTCTTTTATTAAAAAAAATATGAATGAACAGAATTACTTGATTGTATCTGGCAATATAGGTATAATGAAAATACATCAATATAAAAACTTAATTGTCAAATTAGACAGAGAAAGGGGAAAGTATGAAGAAATTAAAAAAGATGTTATCTCTAATGATAGTGTTTAGCTTGGTTTTAGCTATGATGAGTGGACATAAAATTAAAGCTAGTGAACCATTGAAAATAGAGAAATTTGAAGTAGAGAAATCAGAGGTGCGATGCGGGGAAAAAATTAAATTAAATATTGAAATTAGTGGTGCACATAAGACCTATACTATTTATGAGGAGGATATAAATGGAACTAAAAAAACCATAGTAGATAATAGCTATAGTTCTTCTTTAATTTGGACACCTACAGATCCAGGTCAAAAAACACTTTATTTAGAAGTAGAAGACATGAGTGGCAATATTGTAACAGCATCAAAAGAGGTTAATGTAAAAAAAGGAATAATTCCAGATATTAATAGGAAATTAGAATATTGCTATGCAACAGGAGATCA
>OGZU01000345.1_pt1 | contig 13510 bp, 9 predicted proteins | sample 1576871 | NCBI WGS metagenome assembly OGZU01 (sample SAMEA3541580, study PRJEB24748) | human gut metagenome | biome: human gut; feature: human-associated habitat; material: faeces | place: China | collected 2012
TGATGATGAATAGTTACACGCCAGCGCGGAACGATTACTCATTCATAATATTTATTACATTTGATGTGAGGAATTCCTTAATTAAGCGGATAGATAACAGGATAATAATATTATTTATTCCAGTGTAATCGAGTCGCTGAAAATCAGCGATACGCATGATGCAAAAGAGTGTTACGGAATAATAAAAAGCACAATATGAAGGCGCCCTACGCTATTATGCGCAGGGCGTGATCATTATAAAAACATGCCGCCGGAAACCTCAACGCGCTGGGCGTTCATCCAGCCGAGCTCGTCACTCAGCAACGCGGCGATAGCATCGCCGATATCATCCGGCAGGCCGACGCGGCCTAGCGCCGTCTGGGCGGCAATATGCTGGTTAAGCGGGGCATTATCGCGCACCGCGCCGCCGCCAAAGTCGGTTTCAATTGCGCCGGGGGCAATGATATTAACCGATATTCCGCGAGCGCCGAGCTCCTTCGCCTGATAACGGGTTAACACCTCCATGGCACCTTTCATCGCCGCATAAGCGGAATAGCCCGGTAGTGCAAAGCGTGCCAGCCCGCTGGAGACGTTCAGAATGCGCCCACCGTCTTTAAGCAAAGGCAGCAGCTGCTGGGTAAGGAAGAACGGTCCCTTAAAGTGGATGTTCATCAACTCGTCAAACTGCCCTTCGCTGGTCTCGCTAAACGGCGCGGTCAACCCGATGCCGGCATTGTTCAATAAATAATCGAAGCTGTCGCGCTGCCACTTCTCCTTCAGACATTGCGTCAGCTGTTGTACAAAGCCTGCAAAACTGGCGGTATCGCCGACGTTCAGCGGCAATGCTGCCGCTTTCGCTCCTGTTTGCTCAATTTCGCGCACCACTTCCCGCGCCGCCTGCTGGTGGCTGTGGTAAGTAAGAATAATATCGGTTCCCTTCGCCGCCAGCTTCAGCGCCGCGTTTTTTCCCAGACCGCGGCTGCCGCCGGTTACTAAAGCGATACGTTGTGTCATCAGAAACCCCTTCGTCATTACGTGTGTGTGAATAAAGAGCTTATTAGCAGACGTATTAACAATAAATGGGCTAAATTACGTTTTACTGTTTCAGTATCAACAACAATAGGCAGTAAGCATGGATAAAATTCACGCAATGCAACTCTTTATTCGTGTCGCGGAACTGGAGAGTTTCTCTCGCGCCGCCGATACCCTTGGGTTGCCCAAAGGTAGCGTATCGCGACAGATCCAGGCGCTGGAGAGCCATCTCGGCGCTCGCCTGCTGCACCGCACCACCCGCCGGGTGCAGTTGACGCAGGACGGCATGGTCTATTACGAACGCGCCAAAGACCTGTTAAGTAATCTCGAAGAACTGGATGGTATGTTTCAGGGCGATCCGTCAAGCATTAGCGGCCGCCTGCGTGTCGATATGCCGATCAGCGTCGCCAAAAAACTGGTCATCCCGAAACTTCCCGCGTTTTTACAACAGTATCCCGGCATTGAAATCGAACTGAGCAGTAGCGACCGGCTGGTCGATGTGGTGCGCGAAGGCTTCGACTGCGTGATCCGGGTGGGTACGCTTAAAGACTCGGGACTCATCGCCCGCCCGCTCGGCAAACTCACGCAAATTAACTGCGCCAGTCCGCATTATCTGGCGCGCTTCGGCTACCCGGAAAGCCTCGACGATCTGGCGGATCATGCCTTGATCCACTACGCCAGCAACTTCGGCGCGCGGCAGTCAGGCTTTGAAGTCGTCAGCGACGGCGCCGTGCGCTGGGTGAAAACCGGCGGCGTGTTGACCGTCAATAGCACCGAAACCTACCAGGCCGCCTGCCAGGCCGGGCTCGGCATTATTCAGGTCCCGCGCATTGCCGTACGTGAACCGCTGCGTACCGGCGAGCTGGTTGAGATCCTGCCGCAGTACCGCGCCGAACCGATGCCGGTGTCGATTATCTATCCACATCGGCGCAATCTCTCCCGCCGCGTGCATCTCTTTATGGAGTGGCTGGGCGGATTGATGAAAGGTTATGTCGATTAATCGGCGCGGGTCGTCAACGCCCGTCGGGCCGATGGACGCCTGCAAGATGCGTCGTTTAAGGTATACTTTTGGCTGAATATCGCTGTAAAGAAAGGAAGAAATCACTTATGACGCCGGAAAACGACGATCGCCAACCGCCACAGGAAACGGGCCAGCAGCCGGAGAAAAACAAAAGTACGCTCGCCGCCATCAACGATTCCGCCGTTGGGCAGAAAGCTAACCAGGCGCTGAAAACGGTCACCGGAACGGCGGCCAAAGTTCAGCGCAATCCGGTAATAGCCCACCTGCTGCGCGCCGCCGAGCGGTTCAATGACAGGCTTGGCAATCAGTTTGGCGCAGCCATCACCTACTTCTCATTTTTGTCGATGATCCCCATTCTGATGGTTTCATTCGCCGCCGCTGGTTTCGTACTGGCCTGGCATCCGACGCTGCTGCAGGACATCTTCGATAAAATTCTGCAAAACGTCAGCGACCCGACGCTGGCGGCAACGCTTAAAAACACCATCAACACCGCCGTACAGCAGCGTACCGCCGTCGGGCTGGTCGGCCTGTTGGTCGCGCTCTACTCCGGTATTAACTGGATGGGCAACCTGCGTGAAGCGATTCGCGCCCAGTCGCGCGACGTGTGGGAACGTACGCCGCAGGATCAGGAAAAAATCTGGGTAAAATACTTCCGCGATCTGATCTCGCTGATTGGCCTGCTGGTCGCGCTGGTTATCACGCTGTCGATTACCTCCGTTGCCGGGTCCGCGCAGCAGATGATCATCTCCGCGCTGTATCTCGATTATATAGAATGGCTGAAACCCGCATGGCGCCTGATTGGCCTGGCGATTTCCATCTTCGCGAACTATCTACTGTTTTTCTGGATCTTCTGGCGACTGCCGCGCCACCGTCCACGCCGCAAAGCGCTGTTCCGCGGTACGCTAATTGCGGCGATTGGCTTCGAGATTATTAAAATCGTGATGACCTGGACGCTGCCGGCGCTGGTGAAATCCCCATCCGGCGCCGCCTTTGGTTCCGTACTGGGGCTGATGGCCTTCTTCTACTTCTTCGCCCGTCTGACCCTCTTCTGCGCCGCGTGGATTGCGACCGCAGAGTATAAAGACGATAAGCGGATGCCGGGCAAAACCCACGATTAAAGTCATTATCGGGCTGAATAAAGACGCAAAATTCAGCCCGACCTATCATTTCAGCAGATAAATCCAGTGCGTAACTTTTATTTAACCTAAAACTGGTTTTATTCTCTAATATTTTAATTATGTGAAGCATTTCATAGAAGATATTTTCTCAGGGCGAAAATTATCCGCTTTTTGCCTGTTTTTTGCGCGATGGCGAGTTTTGTTACAGATTGAAATGTCTCTTTTGCTGTGGCTATATGGATTTTCGTTCGCTCAAAAATAAGAAAGATCTATGCAAGCCACAGCCACTACTATCGACAACGCGCAAGACGCCACGCCGGTTAACTCGCGTAATAAAGTCGTCGTCGCCTCGCTCATCGGCACCGCCATTGAGTTCTTCGACTTCTATATTTACGCCACCGCCGCGGTTATCGTCTTCCCCCATATCTTTTTCCCACAGGGTGATGCCGCCGCCGCGACGCTCCAGTCGCTGGCGACGTTCGCCATCGCCTTTGTCGCGCGCCCGATTGGCTCAGCGCTATTCGGCCACTTTGGCGACCGCGTAGGCCGTAAAGTCACACTCGTCGCCTCGCTGCTGACCATGGGCATCTCCACCGTGGTCATCGGCCTGCTGCCGGGCTATGAAAGCATTGGCATTCTGGCGCCGATGCTGCTGGCGCTGGCGCGCTTTGGTCAGGGTCTCGGCCTTGGCGGCGAATGGGGCGGGGCGGCGCTGCTGGCGACGGAAAACGCTCCGCCGCGCAAACGCGCGCTATATGGCTCCTTCCCGCAGTTGGGGGCGCCAATCGGCTTCTTCTTCGCCAACGGCACCTTCCTGTTGCTGTCGTGGCTGTTGAGCGACCAGCAGTTTATGGAATGGGGCTGGCGCGTGCCGTTCATCTTCTCTGCGGTACTGGTCATTATCGGTCTGTATGTTCGCGTGTCGCTGCATGAAACTCCGGTGTTCGCTAAGGTGGCGGCGGCGAAAAAACAGGTCAAAATCCCGCTTGGTACGCTGCTGACTAAGCACGTGCGCGTGACCGTGCTCGGCACCTTCATCATGCTGGCGACCTATACCCTGTTCTATATCATGACCGTTTACTCCATGACCTTCAGTACCGCTGCCGCGCCGATTGGCTTAGGTTTGCCGCGTAATGAAGTGCTGTGGATGCTGATGATGGCGGTCATTGGTTTCGGCGTGATGGTGCCGGTAGCAGGCCTGCTGGCGGATGCCTTTGGCCGTCGCAAGAGCATGATTATCATCACCACGATGATTATTCTCTTCGCGCTGTTCGCCTTTAAACCGCTGCTCGGTTCCGGCAACCCGCTGCTGGTCTTCGCCTTCCTGCTGCTGGGCCTGAGCCTGATGGGGTTGACCTTCGGCCCGATGGGCGCGCTGCTGCCGGAGCTGTTCCCGACGGAAGTACGTTATACCGGCGCCTCTTTCTCCTATAACGTGTCGTCGATCCTCGGCGCGTCGGTCGCACCATATATTGCCGCCTGGCTGCAGGGCAATTACGGCCTGCCTGCTGTCGGTATCTACCTGGCGGCGATGGCGGCGCTGACGCTGATCGCCCTGCTGTTGACCCACGAAACCCGCCATCAATCGCTGTAAGTTGCAGGCCCTGACGCTGTTGCCGTCAGGGCCATCGCTCATCTCATCCTTACTTTTTCATCTGCGACAAAATCGTCCGGCACTGATTCGCCTCGCCTTCCGCCGGCGAGATCAGCGCCAGTAAAGCGGCCGCCGGCGTGACCAGCGTCGCTAACGCTGCCGCCACCGCGCCGCGGGCAATCAGCGGCCCGGCTTTCACCCCGGCATCCGGCGATTTAAAGGTACCGCGCACGTACAGCGGAGAACGCAGAGTAATCACCCGCAGGCCCTTACTTTCCGGGTCAACGGTCAGATCCAGCTGTTCAGAGGCAAAGCTGGCGGTGCCGGTAATGTTAATCAGCGCGTTCTCGGTATCGAAGGCGAAAATTTGCGGTCGCGCCACGCCGTTGACCACATCAATATTGGCCGCCGCGCAGTTCACCCGAACCTCCTCATCGCCAAAAATCTGCCCGATGATAAAGTTACCGACGTTTAAGCCGAGGATTTCCATCAGGTTGCGGCTAATCAGACCATCATTCATCAGTAGCTTAAGGTTGCCGCTGCTGTTGCCGAGCAGCGCCGCCACCGAATTACCGCTGCCGCGCAGTTGTACATCGCCGCTCATCTCACCGAGCGTTTTCTGCATCATTTCAACGCTCGGCATCAGCGCCTTAAGCTTGAGCCGCCGCGCCTGCAAATTGGCTTCGCCCTGTAGCGGTTTTTTATCGCCCTGCAGATGCACGCTGCCGGCAATCGAACCGTTGGCCAGGCCAAAGCGCACCGGTTGCAGACGCAGGTCGCCGCGTTCAAGAATAATGTGGGTCGCCAGGTCGCTGATGGGCAGAGTACCGCCGTGTTCGATTCGCCGCCCCTTGAAGCGCACATCGGCGTCCATCACCTGCCATTTATCCGTCTCAAAGCGATCGGCCGGCAGGACTTTTCCCGCTGGCTGTACGGCATCTCCCGCTTTACGTGATGAGGATTTCTTCGCCCCGCCGCCGGAATCAACGCCAATCAGCGGGCCGAGGTCCGCCAGCCGCAGCTGTTTAGACTCCAGATCGCCGGTGAGCTTCGGTCGCGGTTTGCCGGTGGTATAGGTCAACGAACCGTGGATATCGCTGTCGCCAATCCGGCCGTTAAAATCGCGATAGTCAAAACGCATGCCGTTTTTATGTTTAAAGTCGGCGCGCAGGCGGCCATCGGTGGAAAAGGACGGCGTTTCCGGCAGCAGAACGCCGGTCAGGTCGTAGAGGTCGCGCAACGAGTCGCCGGCGAATTTCAGCCGCAGATCGAGCCCGCCGACATTAAGCGGATCGCTGACCGTGCCGCTAAACGCTATCCGGGTATTACCAGAGTGAAAATCCCCTTGTAGCGGGAACGGCGTACTATCGCTACGCAGCGCCAGCATGCCGCCAATTTTTCCGCTGCCGCTCAGCGGCTGGCCTTTGTAGCGCCCCTTCACCGACAGGCCAAAGATATAGTCGCCGGCTTTTTTCGCCTGCGCTTTGTCGCCCGCACCGGTAACTTCGCTAAACGGCAGCGCTTTGCCGAGCGGATCGACCACGATCGCGATATCGCTGCGGGTTACCTTATCGTCAATGGCGATGTTACCGCGGTCGAAGAGAATATTATCAAGGCGGAAAGACCAGGCCGATGGCGGGTTGGCTTTTTCGGATGCCGGGTCAGAAGCTAATTTAAAGGTCCAGTTATTGCTGTTTTCCGTCAGCCTTATCAGCCGGACGTCGGGCTGTTCGAGCTTGATCCACGGCAAGTAGACCGTTTTGCTCAGCAACGCCAGCGGAGCCAGCGTCGCTTCCACGCGCGGCAGATGTACCATCGTCACTTGCGGAATCTCGGGCGGGTTGCCCAACACGATATCTTCGGCATGCACATGCGGCCACGGGATCCAGCTGCGCCAGCCGCGCTCCTCAGGCTGTCGCTCCCACACTACGCCCAGGTCGCCGCGAATGGCGAATGGCCGATTGATCTCGGCGGAAACTTTCTGATTGATCGTCGGCTTGAGCCGGTTCCAGTCAAAGGTCGCCAACACGATGAAAAAAAGAACGATTAACAGCACAATCGTTCCCGAGATAATAGCAATCGTTTTACGGGTTCTGGTCATCCCCTCTCCGCTCCTTTTGCGTCTCGTCACTCCTCACTATAGTTGAAGAGCGCGGATTCATCCGCCAAATGCGCTTTTCGTCACATTTTGCGCGTCAGGTCAAAAAATAATGGAACGATGTTTTAATATGGTTGACCCTGCCGGGTGCCCAGCGCAAACTACCGTTAATTTCGATTCAATTTCAGGTCAGCACTATGTCTAAGAAAATTGCCGTGATTGGCGAATGCATGATTGAACTGTCAGAAAAAAACGCGGCGGTGAACCGCGGTTTCGGCGGCGATACCTTAAACACATCCGTCTACATCGCGCGCCAGACCAGCGCGGATGCCCTTAGCGTGCACTACGTGACCGCGCTGGGCACCGACACCTTCAGCCAGCAGATGCTGGAGTCCTGGCAGGGCGAACAGGTAAAAACCGATCTGATTCAGCGCATGGCTGACCGGCTGCCTGGCCTTTACTACATTGAAACGGACGAGACCGGCGAGCGAACCTTCTACTATTGGCGCAACGAAGCGGCGGCCAAATTCTGGCTCGAAAGCGAGCGCGCAGGCGCCATCTGCGAAGAGCTGGCTACCTTTGATTACCTCTATCTGAGCGGCATCAGCCTCGCCATCCTCAGCCCGGCCAGCCGGGAAAAGTTGCTCACCCTGCTACGCGAATGCCGCGCCAACGGCGGGAAAGTGATTTTCGATAACAACTACCGTCCGCGCCTGTGGGCCAGCCAGCAAGAGACTCGCCAGGTGTACCAGCAAATGTTGGAATGTACCGATATCGCTTTTCTGACGCTGGATGATGAAGATGCGCTGTGGGGAGCGGTACCGGTTGCCGAGGTTATCGCCCGCACCCACGCCGCTGGCGTTGAAGAGGTGGTGGTGAAGCGCGGCGCCGACTCCTGCCTGGTGGCGATCGCCGGCCAGCCGCTGCTGGAGGTGCCCGCGGTGAAGCTGCCGAAAGAGAAAGTAGTGGATACCACGGCGGCGGGCGATTCGTTCAGCGCCGGCTATCTGGCGGTGCGCCTGACCGGCGGCGACGCGGAATCCGCGGCGAAACGCGGACATCTCACCGCCAGCACGGTTATCCAATATCGCGGGGCGATTATCCCGCGCGAAGCGATGCCGGACTAAGACCCTATTCCCCCTGCTTGCGCTGCGCTTAGCAGGGCTACCAAATCGTACAGTGCTGTAGCCCCGGTAAGCGGTAGCGCCACCGGGGATTTTGAGGCCACCAACACCGGCTATAAATTAAAGGCAAGTCGTACGAACCGTAGGCCGGATAAGGCGTAGCCGCCATCCGGCGCAAAAACGGCTCCGCGCCCGCTGCCTGTGTTACTGCCCAGGGGGAATATCCGTCGCCTCGTTATGCGCATCAACCGTATCCGGCGTAGCGCTCACCGCCGCAGCGGGTGCTGGCGCCATCAGCTTTTCCCATGTCGCTTTCAGATCTTTCATGTTGTACTCCGGCTCGCCTTTCGGCTGCTGCAATACCAGCGCCATATCCTGCGACAGCTGCTGGCGCAGATATTGGTTCAACATGTCGACCGTCAGTGAGTTCAGGAACTCCTGGCGCAGTTTCTGATACTGCTCCGGCGCGATATCCACCACCTGATTTTGCAGCGAACGCATACGTTGGCTAATCAGGATATCGGTATCCGTGCGGGCATAGGTGGCGAACAGTTTTTGCAGTTCGAGATTCTTTTGCGCAATCAGTGCATCGAACTCTTCCTGTGGCAGACCATTGTCGCGTACCTTCGCCAGTTCGCGCGATACCGCGCTCAGGTTGGCGTTCAGGCGTTCGCCCGGCGAGTCGATATTGATCGCGCACTGAGCGCGCTGGTACAGCACGCGGCAATCAAAACCGAGACCGATGTCTTTTACGTTGCTTTTGCTCAGGTTCTGCTGCACGTGCCAGAACAGCGCTTCCCGAGCCAAGTCATCGCGCCAGTAGCGCTGCAGCGCGGCGGAATCGCGGATTGGCTGCCATGGGGAATCCCACATGATCGACAGCTTATCCTGACGCACGGCATCGGTCATGATGCTGACCGGCGTAGCCGGCAGAGGTGAAAGCGTTGGTACCGCCGCCGGGGTTTCGCGTTTACCTTTCAGTTCGCCGAAGATTTTGTTGATCTGCTCAGCGACGCTGCGGCTATCGACGTTGCCGACGACAATCAGCGTCATCGCATCCGGGGTGTACCATTTCTGATAAAATTCTTTCAGCTGTTTAATATCAATCGGTTGCTTCAACGGCGCCGCCGGATCGTGACCGAGCATCGTCGACCCCTTCAGGCGATAGCGCCACCAGCCTTCCTGGGTATCCAGCGGCCAGGTCGCCACCATATCGCTGCCCTGCAGCGCATGATTGACGGCTTGTTGGGTAATACTCAATTTACCGTTAGCGTCCGCCAGCCAGTTCAACGCCTCTTTTAGCAGGTCGTTGCGGTTATTCGGCAAACTCAGATTAAACAAGGTGAAATCGTAAGAAACGATCGCCGGCGGCAGAGGACGCTTCGGGTCAATACTCTGCTGCCACAGCGAACGCGCCTGCATCGTCGGGAGGCTGCCGCTTTGCGTCAGCGCCAGGCGCGGAATGAAATGACTGAAGCCGCTCTGCTGAGTGCTTTCGCTCAGCGAGCCAATATTCACAGCCAGGCGGACTTCGACGCGATCGCTAGGGCGCTGCGGCGTGGAGAGTACCTGCCACGAAAAACCGTTCGCCAACGTCCCCTGTTGCCAGGCCGGGTCCGGCTGGAGCGCTTCTGCCTGCACAGAACCGGCCGTCGCGATCATCAGCAAACCACCGGTTAAGAGTCGAATTTTTGTGCCCTGCATGTGAACCCCTGATGAACATTCCTGGTTACATAGGCAACCCATCGCCGGGTTACCGAAAAAGGTGGTGAATCAAATACGTCGGTTAGACCACGCGTAGGCGAAAATGTCACATGAAGACGTAAAATAATCATGAGGTATCATTCCCCCAGAAGGGGAATGATACCTAATTTTGCGCAGGAGCCCATAGTCCATGGGCATAACATGAGGAATTACGAGGATAATTCTTGCGATTTGTCCGCGGGAACGCGGTTATTCAACACATCATCGAGCTGTTTGGCGTCGAGTTCTTTCACCCATTTCGCGACAACCACGGTCGCCACGCCGTTACCTACCAGGTTGGTCAACGCGCGCGCTTCGGACATAAAGCGGTCGATACCGAGAATCAGCGCCAGTCCAGCCACCGGCAGATGCCCTACCGCAGAGATGGTCGCCGCCAGCACGATAAATCCGCTCCCGGTGACGCCCGCGGCCCCTTTCGAAGAGAGCAGCAGCACCACCAGCAGGGTGATCTGATGGAATATATCCATATGGCTATTGGTGGCCTGGGCGATGAACACCGCCGCCATCGTCAGGTAGATGGAGGTGCCATCGAGGTTAAAGGAGTAGCCGGTCGGTATCACCAGCCCCACCACTGATTTACGGCAACCCAACTTCTCCATCTTATCCAGCATTCGCGGCAGCGCGGATTCGGACGAAGAGGTCCCCAGTACAATCAGCAGCTCTTCGCGGATATAGCGAATGAACTTGAAGATGCTAAATCCAGTGGCCCGCGCGATAGAACCCAGTACCAGCACTACGAACAGGATACAGGTGATGTAGAAGCAGATAATCAGTTGGCCCAGCTGTACCAGGGTACCGACGCCGTATTTACCGATGGTGAAGGCCATGGCCCCGAAAGCGCCGATCGGCGCCAGGCGCATAATCATGTTAATGATGCCGAAAATGACCTGCGAGAAGCTTTCAATGACGTTGAAAATCAGCTGGCCTTTGCTGCCTAAACGATGCAGCGCAAAGCCAAACAGGACGGCAAACATCAGCACCTGCAGAATATTACCGCTGGCGAAAGCGCCAATCACGCTGCCCGGAATAATATCGAGTAAGAAGGCGACAACACCCTGATCTTTAGCCTGCTCGGCGTAGACTGCCACAGCGTGCGCGTCCAGCGTCGCGGGATCGACGTTCATGCCCGCGCCGGGTTGCACTACGTTGACGATGATAAGACCGATAATCAACGCAATGGTACTCACCACTTCAAAGTAGAGTAGCGCCACCGCACCGGTACGACCGACGGCCTTCATGCTTTCCATCCCGGCAATCCCTGTTACAACGGTACAGAAGATAACTGGAGCAATGACCATTTTAATCAGTTTTACGAAGGCGTCGCCGAACGGTTTCATCTGCGCGCCAAGTTCCGGGTAGAAATGGCCCAGCAAAATACCGATAGCTATGGCCGATAAAACCTGGACATAGAGGCTTTTGAAGAGAGAGAGTTTCATAGGGTGTCCTTTGGGAATAACCACAGACAATGAAAGGTTATCTGTGTCTGTGGCTTAAAAATAACACCCTGGAAACATTTCAGAAATAAGTAAGCGCGAAGTTGCAACGGAATTGTTAAAATATTTGAGCTGACTCGCACAAACAAATAAAAATGTTACAAACTTGCATCGTCCTTATCGGCCTGCAGGAAGCGCTGCATAAAGCTTTCCAGCGGCAAGGCGCAACCAAACAGGTAACCCTGAGCGACATCCACGCCAGCCGCTTGCAACCATTTCAGCTGTTCTTCTTTTTCAACGCCCTCAGCAACGATCCGCAGCTTGAGCCCGCGTGCGAGCTGAATTATCGCCGGGACCATACTGGTATCATCCGGCACCATATCAATAAACGCCTTGTCGATTTTCAGGATATCAACCGGCAGCGATTTCATATGTTGCAACTGGCGCAACCCGGCATAACCCATGCCGAAATCATCCAGCGCAATACGCGTGCCGGCGTCGCGCAGCGGGCGCAGCAGGTCAATCACCGCCTGCGGATCGTCGAGACGGCAGCTTTCCGTCACCTCCAGCACCAGGGTGCCCGGGGCGATACGATAGCGTTCTATGAGTGCCAGCAACTCAACGCCGCGGTCAGGATGCAGCAACTGCAGTAACGAGACATTCACCGACAACGGCAGCATGATCCCCTGCTGCTGCCAGGCTGCCAGCTGGCGGCAGGCTTCTTCCATCACCCAATAGCCTACCGGCACCATTAGCCCGCAGTTTTCAATACGCTCAATCAGATCGCACGGCAGCGACCAACCGCCATCGGCCTGTCGCTGGCGCAGCAGAACTTCCGCACCGCAAATATTGCCGCTGGCAATATCCACCTGCGGTTGAAACCAGATGGCGAACTGCTGATTCTCGAGCGCGGTGAGGATATCGTGCTCTTCCATTAACCGACGCTGGGCTTTTTCCATCTGCTCGGGGTCAAAGAACTCGATCTGATTTTTGCCCTTGCGCCGCGCCGTCACCGCGGCGGAAACCGCCCGACGATAAAACTGTTCAGCGCTCAGTTCGCTATTAAACATCGCGATACCGACACTGGCGCAGGGCCGCAGCTGGACACCGTGCAGCGGCAATCGCTCGCTAATAGAAGTAAGCACTTGCTTACTTAACGACACCGCTTCCCACGGCTTGCTGAGTCCGGGGGCGAAAATAGCGAAATCGTAACCGCTCACCTGCGTCAGCACCATATTAGGTGGGATAACCGCTTTCAGCTTCTCAACCAGCGTCAGGAGCAGCATCTCGCGCTGGCTCTCTTTCAGGACGCCAGCAGCATCTTGCAAGGTCTCACAGGCTACCACCAGCAGCGCCGAGGGTTGTGGACGAGTTGTGGTCTGCTCCAGCATCGCCATCAAAAAGGCTTTGTTGGGGAGCTCAGACACCGGGAAACGGGTCGATTGCAGCGATAGCTCATCATGCTGACGCAGCAAAGACTGCTGGTTGCGATTGTAGCAACGCACCAGCATGCCGATTTCATCATCCTGGTGCAGTCGCGGCAGGCTCAGCTGATGTCCGAGCCGCTCCTGCGGCGGAATATCGTTAAGCTCGCGGGCGATGGCGCGCAGCGGGCGAACAATCAGCCGGTTAATGCACCAGGTTAGCGCCACCGTCAAAATAAGCACCAAAAGTAAGTAAGTAGTCACTAACGTCGCAAGCGCGCTCATGACGAATTTATACATGCGATAGGAATCCGCCTGCAGCACCAGATAGGCCAGCGGCTGCGGGTTTGCCGGACGCTCGAGTGAGTAAATCGGCAGGGATATCTGTACCGGTAGTTCAAACAGGCGGGTGATCATCACCGGCACCGGGCGTTCGGGAATAAAGCGCATCCGCAGCGCCTGAAATTGATTTGGTAGCACCACATCCGCCCGGCTGACGATCCCAGCAGGCTGAATGCGGCCCAGAATGGCTTCCGCTTCGGGAATATCGGCTTTCAAAATTGCCGCCGACAGGGGCTCGCGAACGGAACGGGCGATACTTTCTAATTGCGTGGCCGTGGTATAGCGACTCTGTTGCACAAAGTGAAACAGCAAAATAGAGCAAAAGACCAGGACAAACGCCATGGACACGCTCGCGACCATCTGTTTAATTGTAAGTGAGCGGCTGACGCGCAACTGTGTTCTCCACTGAAACTGAACGACTATCCGGCAAGATCCATCAATACCGGTCGTTTTCAGGCTGATTATATACGCAAATGGTTCGCTCTCGCCCGCAAGGCGGGTTCTTCCCGAAAGCGGCGGGCGAGGTACGGCGAGTATACGCGAACAGCGCGGTGGATTGGCGATTAGCCGTAGAAATCAGG
>OGZU01000365.1_pt1 | contig 13018 bp, 10 predicted proteins | sample 1576871 | NCBI WGS metagenome assembly OGZU01 (sample SAMEA3541580, study PRJEB24748) | human gut metagenome | biome: human gut; feature: human-associated habitat; material: faeces | place: China | collected 2012
CTTTAGCATCCGCCGGGCCAACGGAGGGAGAGTTGCCGCTCAGCAGCTCAGAGCGGTACTGCAGCGCCAGCTGCGCATAAGCCTGCTTCTGGGCAACCTGCTGGCGCTGATGTAGCGTTTCGCTGGCGGCAATCAGGAATTCAGGATGATCCGCCAGATAGGTCGCTACCGCTTCGCCAACTTTATCCGGATGGCTGGCGATATACGCCTCAGCGGTCGGCCCAATATCGCCTATCGCCGGGTCGGTCTTCGCCGCCAACGAGGAAAAAGAGATGATGCCGCCAAGCGCTATCCACGCCGCCGATTTACAGGAAAGTTTGCGCATTATTGAGTTCTCATTATCAAGTTCAGGGGATGCCCACAGGGGCGGAATAAAATCGTCATCACCGTTGCATCGTTGCCGTGACCGGCGGCATCACGCCCCCGGCATCGTTGAGGCTTTGCCAGCGCACGGCGCAACGCGTCGTTTGTCGACACCAGTCTGTGCGGCGGGTAGAAAACGGCGCGACCACACCGGCGGCGTCGATCGGCGAACCGTTGACGCGGGTTGAAAAGAGGGTGACGTAATAGGGGCCTGGATTACGTACCGTCAGCCCATCAGCCGTTAAGTTCCAGACCAGTTGACGATAGGCCTGCTGCGGATCGCCGCTTAACCCCACAGGTCGATAAATCAGTTTTAACGCCGAGCGAAATGCCATCTGCACGCTATTGGCGCCGATTTTTCCCGATGGAATAGCGGCAATGCTCAGCGTAAACAAACTTTCACGGTCCCGCGCCAGCGCCTCGCCGCTCCATGCGACACGCAGCGTGTTTTCCTGGCCTGCGCGCAATAAAAAGAGCGGCGGCGTGACCACGAATGGCGGTTTACGAGGCGACAAATCATCGGCGCCTGGCCAGCGTCCACCGCTCAGTACATGGCTGTCCACCAGCCAGTCACTATCCGAGGTATTGCGCAGCGGAACGCTCAGCGTCGTCCGCTCGGCGTGATAAATAAAGCGCGTGCCGCCAATCACCACGCCTGCATGGCTTATTGCTACGGGCAGCAGCCAGAGCCCTGGCCAGTAGAAAAGTCGTCTATTCATAACTCAGTACGAAAGTCGCGGAAGCATCGGCGGCACCCGGCGCCACCGGGGCGCCATCAGCCACATAGCGGGCATAAAACTGTAAACGTTCGGACGCGGCGCCCGCGGTTAGCGCCAGCACATCGCTCTGCGCCCCCGGCGCGATTTGCTGTTTATTCTTGTCATAGAGCGCAATTCCTATACCGCTTGCGGTATCCGCTCCGGTATTCACCGCGAACAAATCGCCATCTTGCGGATCGCTGGTACCGCTAAAGCTCACCGTTACGCCACTGGCGGTGCTGCCGCAATTTTGCAGCGTGATCGAAAAAGGCTGCCACTCCGCGCCGGCGCCTGCCTGATAAAACTGGCGGTTGCTAACGGTTCCCATATCGACCTGAATGTTCTCGGAATCCGGCGACAGCGTGCAGGTGTTGTCGGTAATGGTTCCGGTGACGTAGACCCGGCCGTCATGGGCCAGCGCACCGCTTGCCGCCAGAGCCAGCCCCCAGCAGAGGTACAGTTTTTTAATCATTGCCGCGCGCCTATTCATATTGCAGGTCGAAATACATCACCGCCGTCGCATTGCCGGAAGTCACGGTTGGCCGGGTAGATTTGTAGCGGATATAGAACGATAAGGTATTGCGGCCCGTTTTCAGCGGGTAGACCACCGAACTGGTGTTATTGATGCTGACGGCATCCTGGTTCTCATCAAGGATCTCCACGCCAACGCCGCCAGCCAGCATTTTTTCGCTACCCATGCCGGTGTCGCTCAATGCCAGCAGCGCCGGGTTGTCGCTGTCGGCAGTGCCGGTAAACCAGATTTTGCTGCCGGTAATACCGCGCGAGCAGTTTTTCAGGTTGATGTTGAACGGCTTGAACTTCGTCGTCGTGCCGGTAGAGGGGAAATCCTCCACTGAGAACTGACCTAAATCGATACTCTGGCTGAGGCTGGAAATTTCGATATCGCAGGTTTGGGCAACAATGGTCCCGGTGAATTCCAGGTTGTAGCCGCTATCGTCGGCATAGCAACCGTTGCCGCATAGCAGGATGAAGAAGAAGTAACGAATCAGGCGCATTTAGTCGAAATCCACCCGTAAGTTAGCCAGCGCGGTGAAGGCGCCTTCCGCCGGCGTCTGGCCGGTGGTGCTGACTGGATACGCCTGCAGGGAAAGGTTCGCGTGTCCGTATTCATCCGTCGTGAAAGGCTCGACGCTGCTGGCGTCATTCGGCGTTAATACCGCGCCGTCGCTGCTCTCAACCACCACGCCAACATCAGGATTGTCGGAGGCAATAGCCTGGCTTAAGTGGCTATCGGCGGTAGCTATCAACCGCAGACTTAAGTTGACCTGTGAATCCACCCCACTGCACTTCACCGGCACGGTAAATCTTTTCTTACGGACACCGGTCGGTTTTTCCCCGGCGCGATTGAAACCGCCGCTGTACAGCGAGCCAAAATCCACAAGAATGGTTTGCCCGGCGTTAATTTCGCAGCTTTGCGGCACGGTCACGCTGCCGCTGTAGACAATGCTATATACCACGGTACTCAGCGGGTCGTCCCCGGTGGTGGTGACATAGACATTAAACATAGTCTTCGGCTCGATATTTATCGTGCCAATAAATGGCTTAACGACCTTAAGCTGGAATACCAGATTCGAATCATGTACCGGGAAAGGCGAGCCATTGTTAACGTTGGCGTCGTAGCCCATATAGACATAATCCATTGGTGGATAAAATTCCCCGGCCGCCGAATCTTCGATGCGCATCGCCCCTTCAAGGTAAGTACCGTCCAGCTGCATATATTTCCAGCTGCCATTGGTTTCCACTACCGGCGTGGAGGCTACATACGAACGGAACGTCCGCCCGGAATCAGAAGAGCCGGCGGGACAAATCGCCTGTACGTTCACATCCTGGTTTTTGCTAAGTTGCGTGGTGGTACCGGCCTGGTTTTGCGCCGCCGTCAGCGTCGTCGTCAGGTCATAATCGACCGTTGCGGGCGAGCCAGTCGTATTCTGGCAAACGGCCGCCAGACTACCGCGGGCCAGCAGCAGCCCCATTAACAGAACAAGAAAAGAGACAGGCTTCATTTAGCGACATTCCAGATGCTGACGCGCCAAAGGCTGGCTAACGTCAGGGAGATGATAATGAGTGAGACATTGTTGGTCAGGCTGCGGCCCCCATTGTGCTTTCAGCGTGCCCTGCGGGCTAAGGCCTGAGAGATACACCTCGCCATCGTCGCCAACGATGCCTTCTTCCGCCGCGCCAGCAATGGATACCGTGGCGCCAAACGGCAGCGGTTTCCCGTAATGGCTTAGCGTCAATAGCGCGCGCTCGCCGATCCGGGCGGTAAAGTTGGCCAGCACCAACGCCCCTTGGGTGGGAACGACATTGATCACCGCATCATCGATATCGACATCGTCTTTTAGCGAGTTGACGTCCAGCGCCATACGGTTCTGGCGATAGGTAGTGGCATACGGTACCACCGCGTAGCCGCGGCTATCGGTGTGGATCCCCGGTTGATCTTCGATATTGACATTCCCTGCTCCCGGCACGGCGATAAGAACATTGGTATCGCCCAACGGCTGGCTGAGGGTCAGACCATGAGCATGCGCAACCATGCCGCCGCTGAGGCCATAGTTCAGTTGCCGATAATCACCATGGTTGCTGTTGTTGTAGCCGACATTCAGGTTGCCCTTTGCCCCGTCGTATTCGAGGCTGGCGGAGCCGCTCGCGCCAACCCCCTGATTCTGATAGCCCTGCTGGACGCTATAGCTCAGGTTGTTTTGATCCAACAACGTGCCGCTGATACCGCTATTTTGCGTCACGCCGCCGTGTCCATCGCTACTGGTGGAAAACGTCGCATAAACGTTATGCCGACGCTGGGTAAGATCGTCGCCGTGAGAAAGCCACTGGCTGAGCGGCAGCGAGATATTAAGCGCCAGCGCCTGGTCGCGTTGCTCCTCGCCGGGCGCGCGGCTGCTGCTATATGACAGGCTCCACGAGACCCCAGCCAGCGTGTCGCTGTAGCCAATTTGCAGTAATTTATTGGTTTCATCGGTGTGCCAATAGCTCTGTTGGCTACCGGTGATGTATAGCGAGCCAAAATGACCGAACTGCTGAGAGAGGTTGACCTGTACCTTGCCGCGTTTGGTGTAATACAGGTTGTAGTAATCACCAGCATCACGATCGCTGTCGTCCTCCTGCTGGCCGTTATAGCCTGACATCCGCTTCCACGCAGTATCATCAAGGGTATAAAAACCAGAGGTTGAGTAGCGATATCCCAACAGTTGAAAATGAGTGCCCAGCTCATTTAAGGATTTGGCATATAAAAAGCGCAGCGATTGCCCCTGGTGCTCGCTCTCATCCGCCAGTGTACTGTAAGCCTGGGTTAGATCGACGGAAATCGCCCCCCAGTCGCCGAAGTTGGCCCCTGTTCCCAGCGCCAACGCACGATAATCAGAGGAAAACTGCGTTCCGCCATACAACGTAACGCCGTGCGGCAACCCCCACATCAGGGTCGCCTGGCCGAAACTCACATCCCGTTTCTGGCTACTATCGCCGCGATAGGTCGCCCCGGTGGCGGCGTATTTCATCCGCCCCTCGCGTTGCAGAACCGGTACGGCGGCATAGGGTACGCTATAACTGGAGATGCTACCGTCGGACTCCTTGATCTCAACGTTGAGATCGCCACTGGAGGAGGTCGGATAAAGATCGTCAATAGTGAATGCGCCAGGCGGTACATAGCGCTGGTCGATGGTGTAGCCGTTCTGGCGAATCGTCACCTGGGCGTTGCTTTTGGCGATGCCGTGGATAGTCGGCGCGAAGCCCTTCATGCTGTCCGGCAGCATATTATCATCGGACGCCAGCTGTAGCCCGCGAAACGGCAGGCTATCGAAAACGCCTGAGGGGGTGTAGCTGTCGCCCGCCGTCAGTTCGCCTTTCAGCGCCGCCACATCGCGTTCAACGTAGGTGCTGATGTGCTGCCAGTCGCTTTTCTGTTGCTGATTATCGCTGTTGTAGTTCCATGTCGAATAATCACGTAGACGCCAGGCGCCAAGATTTACTCCGCTATTGAGACCGAGGAAGTAGCTGTCGCTATCGGTACCGTCAGCGCTACGATCCCGGCTATTCGCACCGGTAAACGTATAGTTGAGCAATAACGCATTAATACCTTCATCCCAGTTTTGCGGCGGAATATAGCCCCGCGCCCGGCTGTTCAGCGCCGCCTGCGGAATGCTGATATTCAGCCGCTGCTGACTAAAATCAAAAGCGGTGGAAGCTGCAGGGATCGTAGCCGCAAGATCGACGCAGTCGCCCGTAGCGGCCTTCGCCAATTGTGGAAAAGCGCTCAGATTCACGTTCATGCCGTTGAGCATCTCAGGCGTCAGGCAGGCACGAAGGCCAGAGCCATCAGCGGCCTGGTTATTGACGCGAAAAGCGATATCGCGCGTCGTCAACAATGCGCCATTAAGGTAGACATCGACCCGATAAACCCCCGGCGCCTGACCGTTGCCTTCAAAGTGGGAAAGGTCGGCGATCTTCGACGGATCGTCAGATAAAAAGGCCGGGTTAAAATAGTTTTCGGCCCAGGTGCTCGGCAGCGTGCATACGCTTGCCGAGATCAGAGCCAGGCTGATAAGCGCCGGCAATCTACCCACCGTCAACTGGCGCGCGGAGACATCGAGTTTCAACACAATATCAATGACTCAGACAGGTTTGCAGCGGCGTGGTGGCGCCGAAATCGTTAATTGACTGGAAGGTCGCCTGCCCTGCTCCGCCGTGCAACGTTATCTCACTTTTTGGCGGCACCATTGAATTGGCTAATTTCTGCCCGCCAACATGAATATCAACCAGCGAGACATAATAGGGTGATGGATTGGCGATCGTCAGGCGGTCGCCTGCACGCTGGCAGCGCAACATTGCCGGAGCGTCAACCGAGGCAACCGGTAAGTGTTTGGGGCGGATAAACAGTTTAATGACGCTTTGCGTGGCGATTTGCAGCGAATTCGCCGCCAGTTTACTTTTATTAACCGAGGGAATGGCTTTACTGTTGAGATAAAAAACGCTTTCGCGATCTGTCGGCAGGGAGGGGCCAACGTACATAATACGCAGCAGATTTTCTTTCCCCGGCTGAATGACGAACAGCGGCGGGGTAACGACAAAATCGGCGCTTCTGCCGCCATCGGCATTCTCCACCCACGACTGAATTAAAAATACATTATTGCTGGAAGAGTTTATCACCGGCAGAGAGACCTGCTTATCACCCTGCGGATAAATAACCCGGGTAGAACCCAGCGCAATACCACCCGCATGGGCCAGCTGAGTCATTCCCAGCGCCGCCAGCAGTACTAATAAAAATAAAATCGGGGTAATTCGCGTACTCATTCTTTTGATAACCAGGGAGGAGATGAAATGCATCCCTCCGCTGCCAACAACGGAGGAGATGCGGATACCAATCAGGAATAGACCATGCTGAAGGTCGCGGTCGCTGCGACGTTACCTGCAGTCGCCGCGCCGGTTGCGACATAATCAACGCTCAGCGGTACGGTGTTTTCACCATCAATCAGGGTGATCGTGCCAGAGGTGTCGCCGATGTTCAGAACCTGTCCATCCGGGCCGTAGAGCTGCAGCGCAACGTTAGTCGCCGAGCCTGCGCCTGCGGTATTCGCCAGCGAACCGGCGAGTGAACTGTCCTGCTGACCATTAAAGATAACCGCCGCATTCTGGCTGACGGTGGTATCGCAATCTTCCAGTTTGATTGAGAAATCTTCTTTCTGATTAGCTACCATTCCGGCTGCCGTCAGTTTGCTGGTGCGAACCTGGCTCAGGGTAACGGTTTGATCGATAGAGTCAGCAGAAACGGAGCATGCGGCATTTACAACCTGTCCGGTAAAATTCACCGTACCACCGGAGACCGTCGCGGTATCCGCATTCGCCGCGCAGCTCATACCGCCCGCCGTCATGGCAGTCATGACCATCACTAAAAGATGTTTTTTCATAAATAACCTTTTAAATACACAAGTCGAAAATAGAATTAATAACGAATTTTAGTACCGAGCCCTCTTCACAGAGATCTCTTGCTGGTACCGGGCGCAAAAACGTTAAAGTTTGTAGCGTACAGAAATACTATATTCAATGAATAGCAAACCAGCGCTTATTTATAAGCGCCGATAGATAATTAATTTCTGCCGTTATTTAATTATTATAAATTGGCCAGAGAGTTGCAATCGACAAAAACTGTTTTTATAGGACCACCATTAACTGACTGTTTTTACAGTAAATAAATCGTTATAGCTGTTATTTAGATACAGCAACTAGTAAGCCAGTGGCAGTTTTTTAATCCCTAACAGACGTCCACCATCAATATTGATATATCCGCCCTTTCGCAATTCAGAAAGAAGCTTCATGGTACGACTCCGCGATATTCCGGTACGACGTTGAATAAAGTTCAGAACATTAATGCTCTGGCGATATTCGTCGTTGTAGGCGGCAATTTCGATTAATAACGCACGAACCTTAAGATAAGAGTCAACGCCAACCAGCTCCCGGTCACGAACGTTCATCACCATCAGACGATAAGCGAGAAAACGAGCTACGTCGTGCCAAAGATTGCACTCATCCGTCACCTTAATAAAATCCGCTAACGAGACTGCACGACCACGGCATTCTGTTTCAGCAATCAAAAAATGCTCCGGGCGGGTGGGAACATCGTATGTCACACCGTAGCTATCTATCAGTCCAGCAATTGACGGGGCGAAAACCGATAGCACGTTCAAGCCTCGATCACTGCGGCAAATTGAGAAGATACCGGACTCAAGCAACACAATGCGGCTGCTCTGCTCTGTGTATAGTGAAAATTCTTCACCCGACTGCACGACGAACCAAAGGGCAAGAGCGCTGAAAATAAGGCGTCAATCGCTGCATGGGGTTTAGCCTGCTGAGAGAAAATATATGAGTGCAAGGCATTCTCATTATCATTTTCGAAACCATTTAATTTCATTATATCTTCATTAAATATCCATAATCATATGAGAAATAAAGATATACATACATTAGTTAGCCTGCAATTAATAATAAATAAATATTAAATATAGAATAAATGTATGATGAAAGCACAAATAATCAATCATTTATCAAATAAGATAATCCTCAAACAAATAACCAACAAAGATCTCAAAATGTTATTAATCATTTTTAACATTACACACTATAACAAATGAAATTATTTCTTATGATATAACAAGAAAGAGAAAAGGCAGCGATCCAGTATAGTACCGCCACTGAATCACCGCCTTAACGCTACATTAAATACAGGGAATTAACTAAAGTAGCGGGGCGCCGCGTAGTACTCCAACATTTTCTCCGCCAACCAACCGCCATCTTCACCGTTGGAATGAATAGTGGTGATACTGACGGTCGAACCGCCGCCCCACAGCACGGCAAAAACGTTATAGTCCGGCAGATTTAACGCCTGCATCTGGCTCCAATCGTATCCGCCATCGCGGCGCAGAAAATCACCCACCGTCGCGACGCCATAGGTCGTGCTGTTCACCGCGGTATTTAACAGCGCCGGGGTAATGGTGTCGATATCGCTGCCAATCCGTGAATCCCCCATGAAGAAAGTACCGCCTGACGCAAAATGCGCCGCAGCGATTTTACTGGTCCCTTCCGCAACCGTCGGCATATGGCCGCCGGGGATCTGCCACAACATCGCCGGTTTCTGCAATGCTCTGGCGGTCTCCTTCACCATGCCCAGATAGTTCATCCAGCAGGTAGCGTTCCAGCCGTAGTGGGCTAAGGCATCCGGGCTGAAGCAGTCGCGTTCAAATTTATCAAATGCGATAAAGTCTGGCGCATAGTCGCCGCCGTACACGCCCAGTTCATTAATGAAGTCAGCGATCGCCGCCCCTTGTTCCCGCGGCGCGGCATTGGCGCGCAGCAGCCAATCTGCCGTGCCCGTCGCCCAAACGTTGGTCTGCCAGCCGAAAGCGATGTCCGGCGCGAACTGGCGAACGATATAGTTAATCGCCTGTACGTAGCCGTACAAATCGTTGCTGAAAGTCGGCAGCGTCGGCGCGCTAAACCCTGGCATCGAAGGAAGCGCATTAATCGCCGCCGCCAGTTGGACATTGACCTGTACGCTATTGGCCTTACGCAGCGCGGTATAGCCATAAGGCTCCTGCTGCATGGCGCCAAGGAAGTCTGGATTCAGGACAAAGGTTGCCGGAACCGGATGCTGGTCATCTTTCCAGGATTGCGCAGCCAGACACTGGGTAATGAAGCTACCAAAGTGATTGCGTAGACGCTGTTCGTCCTGCAGGTCCGATACCGCGCTGCCGCCGCTAGCATTGGCGGTATAGACCACCATCACCGGCATCACCGCGCGGCCGGCATCGGCTTCGATCTCGCGAACCAAAGGCACGGTTTTATGGATCGGTAGCGAGGCATAATCAAGGAAGCCATCGCCGTTAGTGTCCACTTCCGCTGCCGGAATCGGATCGCCGCCGCCATCAAAACCATCATATTTAAACAGCGCGCTGAACGGGACATTGCGATAAAGATCGACAGTCTCCGCCGCATTCACCGTCACGCCGCCGTGCGCCAGATAATTCGGCCAACCTTTTACCTGCAACGGAACGCCCTGGATAAACTCAAGCGTGACGTTATTAACGCTTTGCAGCAAACGCAACGGCGCGCTGACGTCACAGCGCCACGGCGTACCGGCGATATACACATCCGCGACCTGCACGCTATATTCCCCGGCAGATAAACGCAGCGGTAATTTCTGCTGACGAGTATCGCTTGCAGCACGAAACTGTACTGGTAGCTGCCGCAGCAGAAACGATAGCGTTGAGCAGCTGCGCCCTGCGGTAAGCCTAATACCGTTACCGCGACCTCAACAAAGGTGTCGCTCGCAACGGGCGTTTTTTGTAATGCTACGTTCACCTGCATCGTCTCACCGACCCTCGGCACGAATGCCGCAGGCTGAGATGGGGTCGTCAGTAACTGATTGTTCATCGTGGTCGGTTGCAGGCAGATGGCATATTGATGATTCGCTAATAGCCGAGTGACGCGCTGTGATTGATTCGCCATCAGCGTCAGGGTACGTTCGCACACGCCAGCTTCCGACCACAGTTCAACAATGACTTCTGCGCCTTCCAGTTCCTCATCCGCCAGCAGCAGCTCGATCGCGGCAAAGATCGCCGCTGGCTGATAAGCAATCTGGCACCGTTCAACGGCGTTACCGGACGAGAGTTTCAACGTATAACTTTCAGCAACGGGTGAAATTCTCATCTCGTCGTTACACAATTCCAGTACCGTAATACCGTAGCTTCCTGCGCTCAGATCGCCAATGGTCAGCGAAGCGCCCCATTCGCCGGCAAAGCGCTGCTGGCGGCCATCCGGATACTGCAGCTCAATCTCCGGCTTCAGCGAGGTGCTCTGCGCCTGCGTCGGGAATTGCACAATGATTTGCCCCTGGCGTCCAGGATCATGGGCCAGCGTCGCCGTCAGATCGCTAAGCGCGACGGGCGTTTGCGTGGCCGAAAGATAAAACTCCAGCACCGCTGATTTACCGGAAGCCAACAGATACTCGCCGTCGTTATTGATTGTGATGGTATTTTTTTCTGTCGGCCAGCCGCCGTCGCTGGCCAGCGTTACCGCCTGATTCCCCAGCATGGTGCCGCTAAATGGGCTGTACGGATCGGGATGCGCTGTCGCGGTGAAACCTAATTTCAACTGATTAATATCGACGGACTGCGAATAGTGATTCGTCAGCGTCAGGGCAATACGTTGGTACCAGCTGGACGCTTTCACCTCCCCGGATACCAGGGTCAGTCCCGCGCCGGTAATCGCATCATCGGTGGGCGCTTCAGGTTCTGGCTCAATATCATCAGCGGTATCATCCGCTGGTACTTCAGGTTCTGGCTCAACTTCATCTGCGGTATCGTCCGCAGGTACTTCAGGTTCTGGCTCAACTTCATCAGAAGTATCGTCCGTCAGAGTTAACGTAAAGGTGGACATTTTTACCGGTACCTGGGTGGCAGCCAGGCTAAAAAACAGGGTACCGCTTTCCCCTGCCTGCAGCAGCAGTTCACTACTGTTGTTGATGATGATTTCATTGAACTCCAGGGTTCCCTGGGCGGTGTCACGCAAAGTTAATGAACGATCCCCTTTTAGCGTGCCTCCCGTATTGCCCCACGGATCCGGATGGCCGGAGGCGGTAAAGCTAATTGCCGCCTGGTTCAGATCTACCGAGCGGTTACTTTCGTTTGTGAAGGTTAAAGTGACTTTCTGGTACCAGCTGTTCACATCAATCTGGCTATTTTTAATTGCAATGGTCATCAACGCGATTCCTCATTCCCTGGTGGAAAAAAGCCCCGGAAAACCGGGGCTTTGTCATGGAGCCCATACCTCGTTAAGCGCAGAAGTATTAGTAAGCGCCTAAATCAGTCCATGCGCCGCTCTGACCGCAGTTCAGGTCAGGCTGGTCGCCCTGGGACCACCATTTCACCTGGTAGTTGTGACCTTTCCAGCTCACGGTTTCGAAGGTACCCCAGCTTGCACCGTATACGGTGTTAGCATCCCACAGCGCGTGTGGCGCATCCTGGTCTGCCGCATCATCGGCAGAGGCGTCATCTTCAGCCGGTGTAGTATCTTCGTCTGGAACCGGAATAATGTCGGTTTCATCTTCTTCATCATCAGCCGGTTCAGGTTCGCCCTGAGAGGCTAATGCTGGCACCGCCGTGAGCACAAAACGTTGCTGAGTGGAAGGTTCGTTGTAGCAGTCACGCACAAACAGAGTGAACTGGAAGGCCGTTTTCGCACTCACTTCAGGCACCACAAACTCAATCACTTCCGCAGTTTTATCCGCGACGGTAATTTCAGACGGTACGCCCCAGCTGTAGCTCAGTTCATCATCATCTTCATCAGAAGAATTCGCGCCTGACAGCTGGACGGTAGAACCGCCGACAACCAGTAGCTCGATAGCCGCTTTTGGCGCATGATTGACATCAGTTGCCTTATCGTCTTCTTCAGATTCATCTTTTTCTACGTTGATGCCTTCGAAGTAGAACGGTTCCATATCGATGACTTCAGATTCAATTTCATAGCCCAGACCTTCACGAGCCGCGTTCAGCAACACGCCATTGTCCTGATCGATAGTCCAGGTAAACATACCACCCAGACCCAGGCTTGCTGCATATTCGCCCTTCGCTTTTACTGAACGTGGAGTATCCAGAGACATGAACAGCTTGGATTCCGGGTTATACAGGTAGTCAGCATTAGCGACCTGGTCGGTGTAGACGTTGAAACCGTTACGGCCTTTCTGGTTTTCCAGATCCAGGTAGTTGTAGATCACGTCATACCATTCATTAGTGCCGGATTCGAAAGTACCGGTGGTATCGCCGTTACCCGGGTTATAGGTGCCTTTCAGCGGAGACAGCGACTCCAGCTCAACGTTACGGCCATTACGGGTATAGCCGGCATAACCAATGTTGATATTTTCAGCAGGGAAACCTTCAGACAGCAGATGTTCCACGATAGTGTTGACGCCCCAACCGCCCTCTTCCAGCGCATTCAGGTTAGTGTGATGGGCAACGCTTTCCGCCCACGGGGTACCGAAGAAGTCATAGGTCATCAGGTTGATGCCGTACAGACCTGCTTTAATCAGCGCTTTCACGTTGGAGTAATCAAAGGTCTTCACGACCGCGGAGCTGGCGATGGAGATTTTCACATTGCTCAGGCTGGCGGAATCCAGTTGCTTACGCAGTTCGCCAATAAGCAACGCATAGTTTTCACCATCTTCCGGGCCGAATGGGTTGCCAGCGCCTTCGGCGTTCGGGTATTCCCAATCGATATCCACTTCGCTGAACATCGGGAACTGTTTGAACAGTTTCACCACGCCTTTGGCGAAGGTTTTACGTGCGGAATCAGACGCTGCGGTTTCATGGAAGCCGTTG
>OGZU01000366.1_pt1 | contig 13006 bp, 10 predicted proteins | sample 1576871 | NCBI WGS metagenome assembly OGZU01 (sample SAMEA3541580, study PRJEB24748) | human gut metagenome | biome: human gut; feature: human-associated habitat; material: faeces | place: China | collected 2012
TGTTCCGGCTATCTCGCAAACTCGAAATCACGGATTCGATGGAAGTGGCTTGTATTGTAGCAAAGTTTTAGACAAAGGTGGTACACCAAATTCACAAAATTATGGCTATGAAAATCAGCCATTAAATGAAAGCAAAACATTTGATTTATGTGTGGATGAAAGCAGCGAAAGCACAGCCTGCAATCATAGAATTTTAGATGATTTCTTGTATGTTCCAGATTACCTTAAGCAGTTTGAAAAAATCTTGATGCCAATCTATAAGGCAGTCGGGAAGCATGCTTATGTACCAATCAGGCATGCTATTGTTGTAGCAAAAAATTTAAAGAAAAAAACAGGGAGAAATAATGCGAGATAATAGTAATGCAAACACTACACTTTCAAATTTGATATGGAGATTTGCAGAACGTTGTGGAGCACAGGGTGTAACCATACTAGTTTCAATAGTTATGGCACGAATTTTGGAACCAGATGTCATTGGAATGGTTTCATTAGTTACGGTTTTTATTACTATCTTGCAGGTTTTTGTAGATAGTGGGCTTGGCACTGCTTTAATTCAGAAGAAAGATGCAGACGAAATTGATTTTTCTTCTGTCTTTTATTTTAACTTTGCTGTTTGTCTAATCATATATTCCCTTTTGTTCTGTATAGCGCCAATCATTGCAAAATTTTACAACAATTCTTCGCTAACGGCAGTAATTCGCGTTATTGGGTTGCTGATTATTATATCTGGTGTAAAAGGAATTCAACAAGCATACGTTTCACGGCATATGATTTTCAAAAAGTTCTTTTATTCTACGCTTGGGGGGACAATATTCTCGGCTTTTTTTGGCATTGGTCTTGCCTTTTCGGGTGCAGGAGTTTGGGCTATTGTTGGTCAGCAATTATCAAATGCTTTTCTTGATACAGCGATTCTATGGATTACAGTTAAGTGGCGCCCCAAAAAACTTTTTAGTTGGAATCGCCTGAAAGAGATGCTCTCCTTTGGCTGGAAAATGTTGGCATCCACGTTGTTGGATACAATATATAATAACCTGCGTAGCCTTTTGATTGGAAAGATGTATTCGTCTGTCGATTTAGCGTATTACAACCAAGGCCGACAATTTCCAAGTGTTATTGTTAACAATATCAATGCTTCAATTAATAGTGTTTTACTTCCCGTCATGTCTGGTGTACAAGACAATAAGCAGCGTATAAAAGAGATGACTAGAAAGTCAATAAAAGTTAGTACCTATACAATGTCGCCACTAATGATTGGCTTGTTCTTTTGTGCAGAACCAATAGTGAAAGTGGTACTTACAGATAAATGGCTTCCATGTGTGCCGTACTTAAGGATTTTTTGCATCACATATATGTTCTATCCTATTCATACAGCCAACTTAAATGCTATTACTGCACAGGGGAGAAGTGATATTTTTCTCAAATTAGAAATAACAAAAAAAATTGTTGGTTTAACAGTTCTTTTGGCAAGCATACGATTTGGTGTTATGGCAATGGCGTATAGCCTTTTTATAATGAGCTTTTTAAGTCAAATAATCAATTCTTTTCCCAACAAAAAGTTACTGGGATATGGGTATGTAGAGCAAATTAAAGATATTCTTCCGAGCATAATATTAGCTGTTGGAATGGGTTTTATTATTTCTGTCATTAAATACTTTAGGTTCTCGGATTTTGTAACATTATTGATCCAAATTCCTCTTGGCGCTTTGATTTACGTAGGAGGATCAAAAGTTTTGCATTTCGATTCGTATGAATATCTAAAGCATACATTTTTTTCAATGATGAATAAATCTTCATGAGAATAAAGGCGGTAACAATAATGAAAAAAATATTGATTCTTGGTGGAACAGCTCAACAGATAAAACTAGTTGAGGCAGCAAAAAAAATGGGCGTGTACACAATTGTTACAGATTATCTTGTGGATTCTCCTGCAAAGAAAGTCGCAGATGAAGCATGGATGCTTAATATTAAGGATGTAGATCAGATTGTTGAACGTTGTAAGCAAGAGCAAGTGAATGGTGTTATTTGTGGATATATAGACCCGTGCCAAAGACCATATCAACAGATTTGCGATGCACTTGATTTACCATGTTATGGAACAAAAGACCAGTTTTTCTATATGACTGATAAGCACGCGTTCAAAAAAATGTGTATGGAAAACGGCGTTGATGTTATTCCAGAGTATACGGAAGAAGAAGCCTTATCCGGACAGGCGGAATTTCCACTGTTCGTAAAACCTGTTGACAGTAGGGGATCGCGTGGGCAGTCTGTGTGTTACACGACAGAGCAACTTGAAAATGCAATAAATTTTGCAAAAAGCGAATCTTCAAATGGAGATATCCTTATCGAAAAGTATATGAAAGGTGCTCATGAATTTCAGGTTACATATTTCTTTGTGGATGGCGAGGCTTATTTAATCAGAACAGTAGACAGTTACTGTGGTTCTGAGGCAAATCACCTTGAAAAAGTTGTAGCCTGCGCTGTTTCTCCATCCAGATTCACAGATGAATATTTGAAAATTGCACATCAAAACGTCGTGAAAATGTTTAAAGCAATGAGATACAAGAACGGTCCGATCTTTATGCAGGGTTTTGAGGACAATGGTAAATTTAGATTCTTTGATCCAGGCCTGAGATTTCCGGGTGTCGATTACGAAAGAGTGTATACAAAGGAATTTGGCATTGATTTGATGGAGGCAATGGTTCATTACGCACTGGAAGGCAATTGCGGCAGTGTGAAACCATTGGAAGATGGTGTTAACCTGAACGGTAAGCGTGCAGCGGTTTTGTTCCCCACGTTAAAAGCAGGTAAAGTTGCAAAAATGCAGGGCTTCGACCGAACTGATAATTGTAAAGTGGTTTCGCTGATTCCAAGATGTGAGATTGGAAGTGAAATTTCTTGGAGTTACGATGTAAATCAAAGAATGGCCGAAGTGGATATTTTGTGCGCTGATACGGAAGATCTTAAAAGTGAAATCTCAAAGTTGCAGGATAGTATGCTGGTATTTGATGAGCTGGGTAATAATATGCAATACGAAAAGTTTTCAGTAGATAGGATTTTATGAGGGGAGGGGTTTTCTTGAAAAACGATTTAAACGTCAAGCTGATATCCATGGAAGATATTATGGCAGCAAAATGCTGCGATATTCAGGAAGTTATTAGGGTAATTGAAGAAGTTCTTGTTGATTATAAAAATGGTGGAGTTATGCTTCCAGATAAAATTTCGCAAATTTTTAATCTGGAAACGCAGGATAGAATTAACTGCATGCCATCAACATTGATGAAGGACGGAGTTTGTGGAGTTAAATGGGTATCCGTTTTTCCAGAAAACCCACATAAGTTTTCATCTCAGAATGTTTCCGGCGTAATTATTTTATCAGAATTGGAACAGGGATTTCCGATTGCGGTGATGGACGGCACGCTGATTACTGCATTACGCACGGCTTGTATGGGGGCAATTGGGGCAAAATATTTAGCTCGTCAAGATAGTCATATATATGGAACGATTGGCTCTGGAGAACAAGCAAAAGCGCACTTTGTTGCGATTAAACAGATGTTCCCGCAAATAGATACTTGTTATGTGGCATCCAGAAGTGGAAAAGGGGAAAATCAATTTATTGCTATAATGAAAAAAAAGTATCCTGATGTCGATTTTATACCGTGTAATTCTGATTATGACAAGGCCGCCCAAAACGCCGATATAATTGTTACAGCGGTTAGCTGCCAAGAACCTCTTCTGAAAGCAGATGCTATAAAAAATGGAACCTATTACTGCCATGTAGGTGGATGGGAAGATGAATACGCTGTACCGCAAAAAGCAACAAAAATTGTATGTGATGATTGGCATTCTTTAAAGCATAGGGGTTCACCAACCATTGCCCGGATGTATAAAGATGGATTGCTAAAAGATAGCGATATATATGCTAATATAGCCGACATTATAGACGGAACAAAGCCTGGTCGGGAAAATGATGATGAAATTTGCTATTTCAATTCCATCGGTCTTTCTTTTGTTGATGTTAGCGTTGCATACAGTTTCTATAAGAAAGTGCTGAATAGTAATCTGGGAAAAGACTGGAAGATTCAGGAAACAGATGTTACAGATGCATTGTTAAAAACTATCTGATTGTGGAGGGAAATATGGATAATAAAATTTTAGTTACTCGTTCATCTATGCCGACTCTTGACGAATATATTGAAGAGATTCGTTCTATTTGGGATAGTCACTGGCTGACTAACATGGGCGTAAAGCATAAGCAGTTACAAGCACAGTTGGAGGAATTTTTGGGAGTTCCGCATGTGGCTCTTTATACAAATGGCCATTTGGCATTGGAGAATGTTATCGCAGCGCTGAACCTGCCAGAAGGCGGTGAAGTGATTACTACACCGTTTACTTTTGCATCTACTACACACGCAATTGTTCGAAATGGCTTGGTTCCAGTTTTCTGTGACGTTAATGAGAAAGATTATACTATTGATGTCACAAAGATTGAGAGCCTTATTACGGATCGCACGGTTGCTATTGTGCCTGTACACGTTTATGGAAATCTTTGTGATGTAGAGGAAATTGATAGAATTGCAAAGAAATATGGCTTGAAGGTGATCTACGATGCAGCTCATGCCTTTGCTGTGAAGTACAAGGGCGTATCCACCGCTTGCTTTGGAGATGCTTCTATGTTCAGTTTCCATGCGACCAAGGTGTTCAACACCATCGAGGGCGGTGCGGTCTGCTTTAAAGATGATAGTTGGGTTCAGCTGCTGAACGACCAGAAGAACTTTGGTATTCATGGTCCTGAGTCGGTTTGCTTCGTAGGTGGCAACGCCAAGATGAACGAATTTCAGGCTGCGATGGGCATCTGCAATCTGCGACATCTGGACGAGGAAATCGCCAAGCGCAAGAAGGTCGTGGAGCATTACCGTGAGCGCCTTTCCGGCGTGGAAGGCATCAAGCTTAGTGCGATTCAGAAGAATGTAGAAAGTAACTATGCATATTTCCCGGTCGTGTTTGATGGCTACAAGTACACCCGCAATGAGATTTTTGAGATGCTGTCTGAGCAGGGTATCACGGCCAGAAAATACTTCTACCCGTTGACCAACAGCTTTGAGTGCTATCGGAATTATCCGACCGCAGGGACAGAGAAGACCCCTGTGGCACAGCACCTGGCATTGCGTGTGCTTACTCTGCCTCTGTATGCAGATTTGTCTTTGGAGGATGTGGACCGCATCTGTGATGTGATTTTGGGGCAGAAAGACTGACAAGATAGACATTTGTGAGAGGTTTAGAAATGAACGCAGTTGCGGTAAAGACCGATAAATTCAGGGGGGTAAGGAGTTCTAACATTGAACTTTTCAGAATCCTCTCGATGCTGATGATTGTGGCGCATCACTATGTTGTTAATTCGGGCTTGATGAGCTGTATTGATGCGCAAAACGTTTTGCATTTTCAAGATTACTTTTTGCTGCTGTTTGGCTGGGGCGGCAAGACAGGTATTAATTGCTTTGTACTGATAACGGGGTACTTTATGTGTACCTCGGCGATTACAAAGAAGAAATTCTTTAAGCTGTTGGGAGAAAGGTACTTTTACGCGGTGGCAATCTGGTGTCTTTTCTTTTTTACCGGCTATGAAGCATTTTCTGTCAAGGGATTCCTGAAAATGATGTTTCCATTTTTTACAGTAGCAGATAATTTTACAAGTTGCTTTTTGTTATTCTATCTGTTGATTCCATTCCTAAACAAGTTGATTCATGCACTGACAGAAAAAGAGCATTTTATGCTGATGGCATGGTGCATAGGCGTTTATGTATTCCTGCCTTCCTTTGCAAAAGCGAATGTGGTGTTTAATTATATCACATGGTTCAGCATCCTCTATGTGATAGCATCGTATATTCGACTGCATCCCAAAGATTGGCTCAACAGCACAAAAATTACCGGATCTCTGGCAGGTGCGTCTCTGTTGCTTTCTTGGATGAGTGTCATTGTGTTGGCAATAGTCAGTCGCTTCATCGGAAAAGAGATTGGAATCTGCTACTACTTTGTGGCGGATTCCAATAAAGTACTAGCATTGATAACTGGTGTTAGCACGTTCCTTTTCTTTAAGAACCTGAAGATAGGGTATAGTAAGGCAATCAACACAATTGCCGCTTCTACGTTTGGAGTTTTGTTGATTCATGCGAACAGTGATACGATGCGGCGCTGGTTATGGGGGGATGTTTGCAATAATGTTGGTGCATACCAAGAAGGCAACATTATAATTCATGCCATTGCTTCAGTGATGGTAATTTATTTCGTTTGCACGATAATTGATATGATACGAAATCGGTTGATTGAACAACCATTGATCAAACGGAGCTAAAAACTATCGGCCATGCATCAGCATGGCTGCGTTGCTCAAGCATGCTACCTCTCCGTGGTGAGCAGCAGGCAACGGAGTGTGCACGCACGCTCCGGCTAAAGCATATAATCGTCAATCCGCTCTTTAGATGAGGAAAAACTATAATGGGAAAGTATTTTGGAACTGATGGCTTCCGTGGTGAGGCTGGTATTAATCTAACCGCCGACCACGCTTATAAGGTGGGCCGCTTCCTTGGCTGGTATTACAACGCTCTGCGTGAGCGTAACGGCAACAACGAGCCTGCACGCATTGTAATCGGCAAAGACACCCGCCGCAGCTCCTATATGTTCGAGTACAGTCTGGTCGCAGGACTGACCGCCTCCGGAGCAGACGCTTACCTGCTGCATGTCACTACTACGCCCAGTGTGGCTTACATCGCTCGCGTGGATGACTTTGATTGCGGCATCATGATCTCTGCCAGCCACAACCCGTACTACGATAACGGCATCAAGCTGATCGACTGCTACGGCGAGAAAATGCCCGAGGAGACTCTGTTGCTGGTGGAGGACTACATCGACGGCAAGCTCCATGTCTTTGATAAGGACTGGCCGGAGCTGCCCTTTGCCCACCGTGAGCACATCGGCTGCACCGTGGACTATGTGGCAGGTCGTAACCGCTACATGGGCTACCTGATCTCTCTGGGCATCTACTCCTTCAAGGGTGTCAAGGTCGGTCTGGATTGTGCCAACGGCTCCAGCTGGAATATTGCTAAGTCTGTGTTCGATGCTCTCGGCGCAGATACCTACGTCATCAACAACAAGCCGAATGGTCTGAACATCAACAACAACGCTGGCTCTACTCATATCGAGGGCCTGCAGAAGTTTGTGGTGGAGAACGGTCTGGACGTTGGCTTTGCTTTCGATGGCGACGCTGACCGCTGCCTGTGTGTGGACGAGAAGGGCAATGTGATTACCGGCGACCATATCCTTTATATCTATGGCTGCTACATGAAAGAACACGGCGAGCTGATGAACAACACGGTAGTCACTACTGTTATGTCCAACTTCGGCCTGTACAAGGCTTTTGATGAGCAGGGCATCGGCTACGCCAAGACCGCTGTGGGCGACAAGTACGTCTATGAGTACATGGCTAAGAACGGCTGCCGTATTGGCGGTGAGCAGAGCGGTCATATCATCTTCTCCAAGTATGCCAGCACCGGTGATGGTATCCTGACCAGCTTGAAGATGATGGAAGTCATGCTGGCAAAGAAGGTTCCCATGAGCAAGCTGGCTGAGCCGCTGAAGATTTACCCGCAGGTTCTGGAAAATGTCCGCGTCACCGATAAAAAGACCGCACAGAACGACCCGGCAGTGCAGGAGGCCGTCAAGGCAGTAGCCGAGGCTTTGGGCGATAACGGTCGAATTCTGGTGCGCGAGTCCGGTACGGAGCCGGTGGTCCGTGTGATGGTGGAAGCCCCTGACCATGACACGTGCCAGAAGTATGTGGACGAAGTAGTCAATGTGATTTGCGAAAAGGGATACAAGGCATAAAGTCGAAGATGACTCTTGGAGATGAATCCGGAGTCATTTTCCGTAATAGAGGGAAAGTATAAGAGAAAATACCGGGAGGAATAAACAATGTGTGGAATCGTTGGTTTTACAGGAAACCGACAGGCCGCGCAAAAGGCCGTCTGTCCAACCTGATCGAGAAAACAGATGCTGGCAATGCTCTGAAAGGAACCTACGGTATTGGTCATACTCGCTGGGCAACGCATGGTGAACCGAGCCAGACCAATGCGCATCCGCACGTTTCTGGTAATTGCAGTCGTTCCGGTTCCGGAGCAGTGGAAGCGGAAGTAGTTGGTGTACATAACGGCATCATCGAAAACTATACTGAGCTGAAAGAAAAGCTGTTGAAGCACGGCTATACTTTTTACAGTCAGACGGATACCGAGGTGGTCATCAAGCTGGTGGACTACTATTACAAAAAATATAACCTGAGTCCCATTGATGCCATTGCTAAAACGATGATTCGTGTCCGTGGTTCCTATGCCCTTGAGCTGATGTTCCGTGACTATCCGGGTGAGATCTGGGGGGCTCGTAAGGACAGCCCGATGATCATTGGTATTGCAGACGGCGAGATCTATGTGGCATCGGATGTTCCTGCAATTCTGAAGTACACCCGGAATGTCTATTATATTGGCAATCTGGAATTTGCAAAGCTGACTCCGGGAGAAGCTCACTTCTATGACCTGAATGGAGACGAGATCGAGAAGCAGACCACGGAGATCAAATGGGATGCAGAAGCCGCAGAAAAGGCTGGGTTCGAGCATTTCATGATGAAAGAGATCCATGAGCAGCCGAAAGCTGTGCAGGATACTCTGAACTCTGTTATCAAGGATGGAAAGATCGACCTGTCCAGTGTGGAAATCACTGAGGATGAGATCAAGAGCTTCGAGCAGATTTACATTGTAGCCTGCGGTTCTGCATGGCATGTTGGCATGGCTGCACAGTATGTACTGGAAGATATGGCAGACATCCCGGTGCGTGTAGAATTGGCATCAGAGTTCCGCTATCGGAAGGTGACGATCAATCAGAAGGCACTGGTAATCGTTATCAGCCAGTCCGGTGAGACGGCGGATACGTTGGCGGCGCTCCGCCTTGCAAAAGAAAAGGGCATTAGCACACACTGGCAGTTGTCAATGTGGTTGGCAGTAGCATTGCCCGTGAAACAGACAAAGTGTTCTACACTCTTGCAGGCCCGGAAATCTCTGTTGCCACGACGAAGGCATACAGCGCACAGCTGGTAGCGATGTACTGTCTCGCAGTTGAGTTTGCCAAGGTCAGAGAGAAGATCACGGAAGAGCAGTACAGCTATTATATCTCTGAACTGCTGACCATCCCGGAGAAGATGCAGAAAGTTCTGGAAGACAAAGAGCGCATCCAGTGGTTGGCAGCAAAGTACGCCAATGCGCATGATGTGTTCTTCGTAGGTCGCGGCATCGACTATGCCATCTGCTTGGAAGGCAGCCTGAAGCTGAAGGAAATCAGCTATATCCACTCCGAGACATACGCTGCGGGCGAGCTGAAGCACGGCACGATCAGTCTGATCGAGCAGGGAACACTGGTCATCGGAGTGTTGACTCAGAGCGAGTTGTATGAAAAGACCATCAGCAATATGTTGGAGTGTAAGAGCCGTGGCGCATATTTGATGGGTTTGACCACTTACGGAAAGTATGAAACTGAGGATCAGGTGAACTTTACGGTTTATGTACCGAAAGTGGATGAACACTTTATTGGTAGTTTGGCGGTAATCCCGTTGCAGTTGCTGGGCTATTATGTGTCCGTCGCCAAGGGTCTGGATGTAGATAAGCCGAGAAATTTGGCGAAGAGCGTTACGGTTGAATAAAAAAGTGACAACAAGAATTGGGACAGTTTTTGCCGATAGTCTGATAGCATTTTATTGATTCTTGTGATTGCACTCTTCTTTATTCATCTTATGGGTGGGTCAAGAAAGCGGTTGATTTATGGAGCAGAGAATAGGATATCCGTAGAGTATCGGAGAAAAATCGAAGATTTGTCGCGAAAAAATGAAAGACGAACATAAAATGAAAACACGTCAAAGAAGCTTGAAATGAGGTAAAAAATGGCGGGCGTTGTAAAACTGTATGCTGCATATAAATCCGGGTACCTAGGTAGCAACATTTTGGATACTTATTTTTCCTTTATGGCGAATATGATTTCTGAAGAACATTTGACCGTAGTGGAAGACGATGTTATAGCTGACAAGTTCAAAACACGCTATAACATGGAACTTCCGTTGCCATTCATTCGGCAGATTTTGGGGGTTGGTATTCAGAATGGAAGTTTTGTTGAAGACCATGGAAAATACAGCGTAGTTGTGAATGAACTCGCCAAGTATCGTTTTAGCGAAACGGATTTTAATAAGCTTTGGAACCAATTAATCAATGAATTCGCAACGTATTGCCGAACGCAGGATATCGATATATCTTCACTGGATATAAGTGCATTTGTAGCAGGTATTTTAGATGATACTGATGAGAAAATATTGTCAGGAGAAAAAGTCAATGAGCAGGATGGCATGGCATCATCTGAATATGGCTGGTATAGTTTCATCAAAGAACAGGGTGAATTAAAGACAGAACTATATTCATTCGTTTCAGCACTCGCGGCTAGCAATATTGTAAAACAGGCCCTGTTTTTTGCAGGAGAAACAGCAGCTGATTATTCGGATTTGCATGTTTACTTGGACTCTCCGATTGTTTTTGCACTGCTCGGAATGGATGACCCTTCCAGAACGGAGTCGTATCAGCAGCTTGTAGCCGATATGCGGAAAGCAAGGTGTAGTGTCCATGTGTTGGATCATAATTTTAATGAAGTTGATGGTATCATTACAAGAGCTGCTGGATGGGCAAATGACACATCATATGATTTAAGAAAGGCAAACAATGCGGCTCGCTTTTTCCATGATTCGCAGATGGACGAAACAGAAATCTCTGAATTCTGCAGAAACATTGAAGCAAAGCTGAATGGATTGGGCGTAACCAAAAAAGAAACTAACTACGATGTTTTTCAGGAGAAGTTTCAAGAAGACGAAAAATGTTTGTTTGATATGGTTCAAGACCGCTATGAGGATCATGGCTATGAATTATCGTCGGAAAAGCAGGAAAGCATCAGAGTTGATGTACGCTCCATCATCATGATTTATCGAGAGCGTCAGGGACAAACAGCAACTAAACTGCAAAATGCCAAACATATTATGCTGACTTCAAATAATGCCATTGCGAATGTCAGCAAGAAATATGAGAGCAACAGAAGTCTTCAGTCAGGGCATATTCCAGCTTGCATATCAGCTGACCTGTTCGGCGCAATTTTATGGCTGGATAGTCCGATGCAGCTGCTAGAGTATCAAAAGAAAAAATTACTTGCGGATTGTTATGCTTTTTTGAAACCAGATGCAGCGATGCTTGATAAGTATATTCGGTCATTGGATGAAGCACGAAATGCAGATGTTATTGATGAAAAAACATTCTTGTTCTTGCGTACCCACAAGGTAGTGCTGGACTCCCTGATGGATATAACAAAAGGTGATTATGCTCGATTTAACTCAAACACTTATTTAGAGGTTTATGAGGATATACAGGAAAAGGCTCAAAAGAAATATAAGGATGAAGTCGCTGCTCATACACAAACTCAAGAGAAGCTGAAGAAACTGGAAAAGGATTCTTCGGATGAAATTGAAACCTTGAAAGCTCGAATATCAGTCATGGAAGATAAAGAGAAAAATGATTTTGAAAAAAAGGTTTCTATATTGGGATGGATTATGACCCTTGCACTTGCAGGCTTTCCGTATCTTCTTTTAGGAGTCGGCATAGAAATGATTAAGATGCTTTTTTCTACGGTTTCTCTGTTGTCAGCTTATGTAATAGCAGGAGCAATAATTGCAACGACTATTGACGGTGTTCTTTTTGAAAAGGGAAAGAAATGGTGCTTTGAAAAAGCACGTTCTATTCTTGAAAAGCGTTTGAAAAATAGTTCCGGCAAAAGTTCAGATGACTTATGAAATACGAAACAGAATGCCCGTGGAGCAACGCGAAAAAATGAAAAGAATGCTATGGGAAAGTAAAAACTTGGAAGAGAAGGCTTGAAAAAATGGAAGGTAGACCAAGAGATACATTGCAATATAAGCCCGACTTAGAGTGTAAAAAGGTTTTGAAAAAAATTGACATGGCTCGAAAATCCAAGAATTTGTCAATTCACAGGCTAGCTGAAAAAGCAGGAATTGCATCATCGACATTAAATGAAATGTTGCACGGGAAAACAGCACCGCAACTGTATACACTATATAAGATATGCAATGCAATGGGGATTCCAATAAGTGAATTTCTTGAAGATACGCGAGTGGATGTGAACGATATTGAAATGGATTTTTTGACGAAGTATAGATGCCTTCCTGAATGGAAACACGAAATGTTAAATGAATATTTAGAAATGCTCATACAATACAAAAAGGAAGAATAAACAACAGACTGACGAAATACCGACAAAACTGTCGGAGAATCGATATGGAAAGATAGACAATATAGTGTTATTATAAAAGAAAAATGGTATCCATATCTTGGTGGACGATATATACTGAAATTTAGCAAAGCTGCATTTCCAAGATGGGCAATAATGCTCTACCGAATCTAGGGCCAATGAAAGTTGGCTTTAGCATGCGGTAGAGCATTTTTATATGTTATTTAACGATGGTTGAAAATTTCAGGAGAGTGGGCTATGTCGAATAATAGGAAAAAAGTTTCAATATCGGTTGATTTGATTCCACAAATATATGAGCTTTCTGCTGTGAAATGTTTGAACGATGCATCAACGATTGCTCTTGTTCTCAAGATATTTAAGGAAATTACATCGAAAGTAGATGTATGCATGAAAGCTTTTCATGCGAAACTTACAATGTCGAATGAGGCAATGATTTTTTCGCTCGTAAAGGATGATAAAGAGTGGAATCTGGAAATTCCAATTATTGATGTAGACCTAGAAGAACTAAAACAGTTTTTACTTGGTAAAATATGTTTTTTGGACTTTTTGTGCTTGGCAGCTTTTAATATGTCCGTAGATATAAATACAATACCAACAGCGGAACAATTTATGGATGTAT
>OGZU01000367.1_pt1 | contig 12995 bp, 10 predicted proteins | sample 1576871 | NCBI WGS metagenome assembly OGZU01 (sample SAMEA3541580, study PRJEB24748) | human gut metagenome | biome: human gut; feature: human-associated habitat; material: faeces | place: China | collected 2012
CGAAGGCGGCGCGCTTTCTTGTAGTCCTTAAACCTTCTCTTTTGCAAAAGCCATGCTTTTAACACTCTTCGCTTTCGAGAAATAATAATAGACCGGTGAGACCACCAATAAACCTATAATCCAGGAGAGATCCGCGCCGCCGAAGGTGAGGGCGATTGGCCCGGTATAAATTGAGGTCGACATAAACGGTACTTCGACCAGAATACCGAGGATATAGCAGGATATTGCCGTTGCATTAAAGTAGCCGTAAATACCGCCATCGCGTTTAAAGAAAGACTCAACGTGATATTCGCCATGGGCCACTAAATAATAATCGACCAGATTAATCGCCGTCCACGGCACCAGCACATACAGCAGCACGGTAATAAAGTTAGTGTAGATTAACAGGAAATTTTCCTGGCCATAGATGGCGAGGAATATCTCCAGCAGCATGGTCAAAATAGCGGTGATAATGCGTGCCCGCGCCATCGGCGACCAGCCGTCGATAAAGGTCTGGCCGAGCGTCAGGGTACAGAGTACGCCGCAGTACAGCATCATCGAGTTGGTGGCGGCGATCCCCAGCGCCAGCACGATAATCACTATCGCCCCCATGCTGCCGGTCAGATCCATAATCCCTTGAATAATATCGTCATTACCGATACAAATCGCCACCAGTACCCCGAGCACCATCGGCAAATAGGAGCCGAGAATGCAGCCAAAATAGCTGGCGTAAAAGACGCTTTTATCGTTGGTGCTGTAGGGCATATAGCGGGAATAATCAGAGACATAGGGCGCATAGGCCAGTTGCCAGAGCGCGGCGATAGACACGGCGCCGAGAAAACCGACGATGTTGAAGCCGCCGCGGTCGGCAAAATCGCCCGGCAGGCCATGGATGAAGACTATCCACACGAAGGTTGCCGCCAGTACGATACCGGAAATCCACGACATGATCCGCGCGTAGGAGTGGATGATCTTATAGCCAAAGATGGTGGCGAACAGGCTTAGCGCGCCAACCACGATAATCCCAATGTCCGAGTTCATCGGCTGATAAATCGCGTGCATCGACTGCCCGCCGAGCACCAGACTGGAGGCGGTAAAGCCGATATACATCAGTACGACAATCGAGACCACCAGCACGGAGCCATAGGATCCGAACTGGCCCTTGGTCTGGACCATTTGCGGCACCCCGAGTTTTGGCCCCTGTGCCGAATGCAGCGCCATAAAGAGCCCGCCGACCAGGCTGCCGATAAATAGCGCAATCACTGACCATAAAAAGGAAAGATGAAAAATCGTCACCGACATCGCGCCGGTGATGACCGTTAACAACATAATGTTGGAGCCAAACCAAATGGTAAAGAGATCGCCTGGTTTGCCGTGACGCATATTTAAGGGGATAGGTCTGATGGTATTACTTTCAAGATTCTCGACATTAACAGATTGATGTTTTGTCATGGTGCTCTCTCATTATTTTGGTCTTCATCAGCGTAAGAGTGATATTTCAATGAGGAGTACAGCTAATCTACTCATCACAACATTTCATTCACCATTTTTACAACTCTGTATCATTTGCGAAATGACAAAAAATATCGGTGCTGGATATAAAAAAACTGCTTTACCTGGCGCTGGAAAAACGCTGCATTTGTGCGTTGCGCTATTTTTAGAGTTTTATGCTTTGTGCTTAATTTTTTACTGGCAAAGCAGCTGATGGTTTTTTATCGGGCAGATAAAACTCTGCCATATTGCGAGGGGATTAGAATGATGAACCATAGAGAGAAATAACAATTCCCTGTTTTTATTGCGGTCTAATGAGATAGATGTTTGACCCCATAAAATAATGGGGAAATAAAATAATTAGCTGATACATCATGACATTAGAATTGTCGTATTGAGTAACCTAAAGTCATACAGATAATGGGGATAAGGGCGTTATGCGAGGCGCTTCACAATAACCAACAGATAATCAATATAAGGGCAGGAATGCGACATCCTGCCCGAAAATAATTAATAACCGACTTTATAAACCCGTCCGCTTTGGATCCCTTCGACGCTGCGGCGGTAGGCCTGCGCCACCGCTGCGGCCGGTACGCTGGAGAAACCGGGGAAAAAGCCGTCATAGGCTTCGACGGATTCACTGAGCACGGTGGGGCTTATCAGGTTAATGCGGATCCCGCGCGGTAATTCACAGGCGGCGGCGCGAACGAAGCCGGCCAGTCCGGCGTTAACGGTGGTGGCATTCACCCCTTGAGCGATGGGTTCATCGGCGACGATGCCGCTGATAAGGGTGATGGAACCGCCATCGTTAAGATAATGCTGGCCGGTGAGGGCGAGGCGAATCTGCCCCAACAATTTATCCTGCAGTCCCTGGTCAAAATCGCGGTCGGTCATCGTGCTTAGCGGGCCAAAGTATAAGCTGCCGGCTGCTGAGACGATGGCATCGACCGGGCCAATTTTCTCGAACAGCGCCTGCACGCTGTGCTGCGAGGTGATATCAACCTGCTCGTCGCCGTGGGTGCGGCTAACGCGGATAACCTCATGCTGGCGGCTCAGTTCTTCCGCAACCGCGCGGCCAACGGTACCGCTGGCGCCAATAACGATAATTTTCATCGCAAACTCCTCAGTGAAGTGAGCCTCTATTCTTTAATTAATCGATTATCGGATAAACTGGCTAAAAGTTAGATGATTGCTAACCAGGGGTTTGTAATATGGACAAGCTGCGTGGAATGGAGACGTTTGTCGCGGTGGTGGAGTGCGGCAGTTTTACCGGCGCGGCGGCGCGTCTTGAGATGTCGGCGGTGATGGTCGGCAAATATATTGCCTTACTTGAAGGCCAGCTCGGCACCCGCCTGCTGGAGCGAAATACCCGCCGGCAAAGCCTGACCGATGCCGGGCGAGTCTATTTTGACGAGGCCAGACGGGTACTGGAGCAGGTGGCGAATGCCGAGCGTTCGGTTGAGCGATTACGGCTGGCCCCTGCCGGTACGCTACGGGTGAGCGCGCCGGTTTCTTTCGGCGCCAGCATTATCGCGCCGCTGACCGCCTCCTTTCTGCAGGCCTGGCCAGAGGTACGCGTCGAGCTTGATTTGACGAACCGCATGGTGGACCTGGTGGATGAGGGAATCGATCTGGCGATTCGCATCGGCGATATCCAGCGTACCGACCTGGTGGCGAAGTATCTCGCCCCTTATCGCATGGCGATCTGCGCGGCGCCGGATTATCTGGCGCGCCACGGCACGCCGCAGACGCCCGCTGATTTAGCCGGGCATCAGTGTCTTTCGCATACGGTGTGGACCGCGCGCAACGAGTGGCGGCTACCTGGCGCTGCGGAAGAGGTGCGCTGGAAGCGCGATGCGGTGCTGCGCTGCAATGATGGCTACGCGCTGCGTATGGCGGCGGTAGCCGGCGCCGGGCTGTTATTGCAGCCGGAAGTGCTGCTGGCGGAAGATTTAGCCAATGGCCGACTGGTGCGTATTTTACAAAATTACACTCCGGAACCGAGGCCGATACACCTGCTGTGGCGCCAGGATCTGCGCCCGTTACCGAAACTTACCCGCTTCGTCGAACATTTGTTAAAGGAAGTGAACGGTATTTATAAGCTATGATTATCGTGTCTGATGAAAGCATTCATCGTGAAACAGTAATGGAGGTATGGATAGATGGGATTATTAAGTTTTGTGAAAGAAGCGGGCGAGAAGATCTGGGATGCCGTCTCCGGCTCCAGCAAGGAAGATCAGGCTGACAAGCTGAAAAAACATATTGATAGTCTTAACCTGCCTGGTGCCGAAAAGGTCAATATTGCCGTAGCGGACGATGGTACCGCGACGGTAACAGGCGACGTCGGTTCACAGGAAGATAAGGAAAAAATTCTGGTCGCGGTAGGTAACGTAACCGGGATTGGCCAGGTCAACGATAGCGTTACTGTGACGCAGAGCGGAGCGGAAAGTCGTTACTATACGGTTAAATCCGGTGATACCCTCAGCGCCATCTCGAAAGCGATGTATGGCTCCGCCAATGACTATCAGCGTATTTTTGAAGCCAATAAACCGATGCTGAAGCATCCCGATAAGATCTATCCGGGGCAGGTGCTGATTATCCCGGCGAAGTAAGCCGTGAATCAGGGATTAATAGCAACGTTTTGATGGAGTCTGTAATGGGATTATTAGATCAAATCGGCGGCGTGCTTGGCGGGCAGGCTGGCAAGGCTGAACAACTTCAGGCGATCATGACCTGGATTGAACAGCAGGGCGGTATCCAGGGGATTCTGGAAAAATTCCGCAATGGCGGCTTAGGTGAAATCGTCGAGTCGTGGCTTAGTCAGCAGAGTAATATGTCGGTGAACAGCGATCAGATTACCTCGGTGTTCGGCTCGCCTGCGCTGCAGGATCTCGGCGCCAAACTGGGCGTTGATTCGCAAACCGCCTCATCGCTGATTGCGGAATACCTGCCAAAAATCGTCGATGGCCTGTCGCCGCAGGGCGAAGCGCCGGCCCAGGGCGACCTGGTCTCCGCAGGGCTTAATCTACTGAAAGGTAAGTTATTTAGTTAAACGATTGCCGTTTGAGTTTTAACTTATCACATAATACGGGCCTGAATAACGGCCCGTATTTTATTATCCGCCATAAATTCACCGCGTCGCGATTATTTATTCTGTATTAATAATTGACAACTTACCGCCGCGTTGAAAATATCATTATTTAATCTTACCGGAACGGTTATGATAAATTTTTATGATATTTATCAGGTGTCCTGATGGGCTAATTAGTTTTTTTATTTCCTGTAGCCATAAACAAAGTAATTTACCCTTTTGCTAAATAATGCGCATTATCTCCAAAACATAAAAACACCTGCACATCACAACCATTATTAATGGTTCCTGACTTTGGAGAATGCTATGCCGACCAAAGAATCATCGCCGCCGCTTATTGAGAAGCACACTATTGGCTATATTCCGCCAGAAGATCGCCACGGTAAAACCCGCGATCTCTTTACCCTGTGGTTTGGCGGCAACATCGCGCCGCTGCCGATCGTTACAGGCGCCCTGGGGGTACAGATCTTTCATCTGAATCTGCTGTGGGGGATCGCTGCGATTTTAGTCGGCCATCTGGTTGGCGGGGCGTTGATGGCGCTGCACTCGGCGCAGGGGCCGCAGATGGGGATCCCGCAGATGATCCAGAGCCGCGCGCAGTTTGGATCTTTTGGTTCGCTGCTGGTGGTGGCGATCGCCGGGGTGATGTACGTCGGTTTCTTTGCCTCGAACATCGTGCTGGCCGGGCAGTCGCTGCACGGCATCGCCCCTGCCGTCCCACTGCCGGTGGGGATCGTGATCGGCGCGGTGGGATCCTGCGTGATTGGCATTATCGGCTACCGATGTATTCACATTCTCAACCGAATCGGCACCTGGGTGCTGGGCATCGGCATTATGGTCGGCTTTGGCTACATCTTCACGCATCTGCATACCGCCGATTTCTTAACCCGCGGCGGCTTTTCCTTCTCGGGCTGGCTGGCCACCGTGTCGCTGGCGGCGTTGTGGCAGATCGCCTTCGCCCCGTATGTTTCTGATTATTCGCGCTACCTGCCGGCGGATGTGCCCGTCGCCGCGACGTTCTGGACCACCTATCTTGGCTCGACGCTCGGTTCCAGTCTGTCGTTTATTTTCGGCGCGGTAGCGGTGCTGGCGACGCCGGTGGGGCTGGAAACCATGGATGCGGTAAAGCTGGCGACCGGCGCGATCGGCCCGTTGATGCTGGTACTCTTCCTGCTGAGCGTCATCAGCCATAACGCGCTTAATCTGTATGGCGCGGTGATGTCGGTGATAACCCTGGTGCAAACCTTCCTGTGGCGCTGGATCCCCGGCAGCCGCAGCCGGGCGCTGCTGTCGGTTATCGTGCTTATTTGCTGTGTGGTGGCGGCGATCTTCGCCTCGGCGGACTTTATCGGCCACTTTATCGATCTCGTTCTGGCTCTGCTGGTGGTGCTGGTGCCGTGGACCGCGATTAACCTGATCGACTTCTACGCCATTCACAAGGGCAACTACGATATTAACTCGATATTTCAGGTGGATGGCGGCATCTATGGCCGTTACAACCCGCACGCGCTGCTGGCCTACGCCATCGGCATCCTGGTGCAGATCCCGTTTATGAATACCCCGCTATACGTTGGCCCGGTCTCGGCGTGGTTTAACGGCGCCGATCTCTCCTGGCTGGTCGGCCTGCTGGTGACCTCGCCGCTGTACTATTGGCTGGCAAGCCGCGATAGCGCCTGGCGTCGCCGTCAGGTTGGCCTCAAGCAGGCGATGGATTAAGTTATAAAGCGGAGCGCCGCTGGCTGGCCTTACGGTACTGCAGCGGCGTCTGGCGCATCATCTTTTTAAAACAGGTAATGAAGTAGGTCACCTCGCCAAATCCCACCGCCAGCGCGATGGCATCAATGCTCTCATCGCTATTACGTAGCAGATCGCAACTGCGTTTTATTCGCCGGGTGAGCAAATATTCATGGATATTGCCGCCGGTCTGCTGACGAAAAACCCGCGAGGTATAGCTGCGTGAAAGTCCGAGGTCGCAAGCCAGCTGATCGAGAGAAAACTTGCTGGCATAGTGGGCTTCGATCCAGTTCATAATCCGCGAGGCGACGGTCTGCTGGCGCGGCGGGTAGCGTTGCGGCTGCTCGGGAAGAAACGTCATCAGCTGCATCACCAGGAACGCCACCTCGCTGGCGGTGGTCTGCCCGGTACCCTCCAGACGCTGAAACTGTTCAAGGATCCTTTCGATAAATGCCGCGTGCTCGCTGAGGTCGTAAATTTGCGCCGGCAGATTACTGGCGGCCAGCGCCGCGAACTGGGCCTGATGGCGCGGGAAAGCGCTGAGCGCGCTCTCGACGACCGACTGCTCAATGTGCATGGTGGTGCGGTGATAAGGATTTTTATCGCTATGATCGACCTGCACTTTGTGCAAACGGAAGGGCGGAAAGATAAATAATCGCCCCGGACGGGCGGTGTAGTGCTGGTTATCCACCACCACGATGCCGTAGCCGCTGGATATATAAAGCAATTCGACGCATTGATGCCAGTGGTAGTAAAGCACGCTGGTGGTATACATGCGATTAAACGAAATGGCCTGCCGATCGAGCGTAATACGTTCCAGCAGTTGCGCTTCGCCCATTTTGCCTCCAGGACAACAGATTTAAATTTTTACGCCATCATTTGCAATTTATCCTCCGCGCGGCCGACAAAATCCAGCAAAAATGAAATGGCGGTTTAATTTTGTGAGTCCGCTCACTCAGCGCCGGGAATAAAAGCGGTTACTCTTCATCCAGACGTCGCACACGTGGCTTGATAAAAGCCTAATAACAATAACTTACCTCTATCCTCGTGTTATGCGGGAGGACCCTGTGCAACCTGAAAACATTCATCTGGATAACCCACTGACAAGCCGGGAAGAGGTGCTACGGCTGGTCAATGAAATGTTGAACGCGGTGGCGCCTTATTTTAAAAACGACGCCAGCCGCATTGATTTAGCGAACTTCACCGCTCACTACGGCCAGCAGGTCGCGAGCATGGAAACCTTTTCCCGGCTACTGTGGGGCGTGACGCCGCTGTTGGCTGGCGGCAGCGAGCCGCAGCATTTCTCCTTCTATTTACAGGCGATAAAAAACGGCACCAATCCACAGCATGCCGATTACTGGGGCGAAGTCGCGCCTTACGATCAACGCATTGTCGAGATGGCGGCTTACGGATTATTGCTGGCGCTGGCGGGCGAAACCGTACTGGCGCACTTCACTGCTGCGGAAAAAGAGAACTTATGGCGCTGGTTAAAGCAGTGCGAGAACCAGGATATCCCTGACAACAACTGGCACTTCTTTCCGATTCTGGTGCAGGTTGGCTTTCATTATTGCGGTATGCCGACCAATCCGCAGGCGCGGGAAGATCATTTCGCCGCCATGGAACGTTACTACCTCGGCGATGGCTGGTACTCGGACGGTCCGGGCCGCCCGCGCGACTATTACATTTCGATGGGCTTCCATTTCTATGGCCTGATTTACGCGAAGCTGATGGCTGATGTCGATCCGCAGCGCTGTGCGGAACTGCGTCAGCGGGCCGCGCATTTCTCCTCTGACTTCATCCATTTCTTTGCCGATGACGGCGCGGCGATCCCGTTCGGCCGTAGTCTGACCTATCGCTTTGCCGAAGCGGCGTTCTGGAGCGCGGCGGCCTTCGCCGGGCTGGAAGTCTTTTCGCCGGGCGTGATGAAAGGCATCGTGTTGCGCCACCTGCGCTGGTGGCTGAAGCAGCCGATGTTCGACCGCGACGGCGTACTGAGCGTTGGTTACAGCTACCCGAACCTGGCGATGGCGGAAGATTACAACGCGCCGGGTTCACCGTACTGGGGGCTGAAAACCATGCTGGTGCTGGCGTTAGGCGAGGGCGACGCCTTCTGGCAGGCGGCTGAGTTGCCGCTGCCGCCGCTGCCCGCGCAGCACACAATAGCCCATGCGGATCAGGTGCTGGTACATCAGGCCGATCACCTGTGGATGCTAACTTCCGGCCAGCTGGAGCTGAACAACTTCGTTAATACCGAAGCGAAATACTGCAAATTTGCCTACTCCACCCGCTTTGGTTTCACCATTGAGCGGGGGCGCTACGGGTTGAACCATGCCGCCCCCGATTCGATGCTGCTGCTGGCCGAAAAGGATAATTACTGGCGCGGCCGACGCGAATGCCAGCAGGTGGTCACCGCTGACGGCGTCATTTACAGCCGCTGGCTGCCATGGCGTGACGTGGTGATTGATAGCTGGCTACTGGCGCTGGGCGACTGGCAGCTGCGCGTCCATCGCATAACTACCCAGCGCGCGCTGGATTGCGCGGAAGGCGGCTTTAGCCTGGCGAACCGTCCGCTGCCGCAGGCGCAGGAGCGTGACGGCGCCTGCTGCTTACGCAACGCCCGCGATATCTCGGCAATTTTCTGTTTACATCTGCACACCCGCCGTGGCGAGACGGTACTGACGCCGCCGAACAGCAATCTGTTGTTCGCCGAACGCGCGGCGGTGCCGGTGCTGCGCGGCGAGCTTGATGCGGGGACGCATTGCCTGGTAAGCGCGGTATGGGCGGGGAATGCCGCCGACTTCGAACCGCAACACTGCCCACAGGCCTTCATTAGCGATGACGCGGTACGCTTCGTGACGGCACGACAAGAAACGACGCTCGTTCTGGCCCCGGAGGCATCGCTATGAGCACATCATCGTCCGTACGCGCCGCGCAGTACAAAATGAGTACCTTTATTTTTCTCTACTTTTTCACCTGGTCATCCAGCTTTGGCCTGTACGCGCTGTGGCTGAGCCAGAAGGTAGGTCTCGATAGCATTACCATCGGCAGCGTGTTCGCCATTAATGGCGTTTTCGCGGTGGTCCTGAAACCGGTGTACGGCTACATCATGGACAAAATCGGCATGAGTAAGTGGCTGCTCTATTTTGTCTGCGCCATTTCCGCGCTGATGGCGCCGTTCTTCGCGCTGGTGTACCAGCCGCTGCTGCAAAGCCACGCGACGCTGGGGATTATCATCGGCGCGCTGTATTTGAGCCTTGGCTGGTACGCCGGGGTGGCGGCTTCCGAATCTTATGCCGACCGCTTTAGCCGTCTGTACGGGCTGGAGTTTGGCCGTATCAGAATGTGGGGTTCGCTGGGCTGGGCGATGGCGGCTTCGGTCTCCGGACTGCTGTTTAACTTCACGCCGCTGGCTAACTTTTTGCTCAGCAGCGGCACCTCGGTACTGATGCTGCTGGTGCTGATTAGCCTCAAAATTGGTGATGAACAGCTGCGCAATAACAACGTTATTTCCGCGAATAAGATCGTCTTTGCCGATGTGTTGATGCTGCTGAAAAATCGCAAATTCTGGATGTTCAGCCTCTACGTCGCCGGAGTCGCGTGGATGATGTTCATCGCCGAGCAGCAGTTCCCGCGCTATTTCGTCTCGTTCTTTGCCACCAAAGAGCAGGGCAACGCCTGGTACGGCTATCTCAGTACCGTACAGTCGGGGATGGAGTTCGTGATGATGATGTTTATCCCGTGGCTGGTGAACCATTATGGCGCCAAGCGCGGCCTGCTGTTCTGCGGCTGCGTGGTGGGGGCGCGGCTGATTGCCTCCGGCTTGACCAACGACCCGATTGTCATCTCCATTATCAAACCTTTTTACGGCGTTGAGATCGCTCTGCTGCTGATTTCAGTTTTCAAATACATCGCCGAACACTTCCATCGTCGGGTTAACGCCACGATGTACCTGCTGGGTTACCAGGCAATGATTTACGTCGGATCGATTGTGGTCGCGCCGCCGGCGGGTTACCTGTACGACAAAATCGGCTTTGAGCATACCTATCTGCTGATGGGCTGCTGCGCCCTGACGTTTACGCTGATTTCCGCTTTTACGCTATCGCGCTGCCAGTCGAAGCGCGATGCCTCACGACCCTTTACTCCGGCTTTAGATACCGCCTCGGTTGAACCGGCCAAACATTAATTCAGGAGTTGTTATGACCAAATCTGTTATCACCGAAGCGCTGCGGCCGATAGAACTGCATCAGGTCGACCGCCTGGCGTTGAGCCAGAAGCTGGAAGACGCGCTGGCCCGCGTGACGCGCAAGCTGGACAAAAATATCGTTGCCTTCGGCGATAAGTTCCCCGGCGAAGCTTGTGAAAACGGCATCTGGCCGCGTACCGATAACGTAGAGTGGACCACCAGTTTTTGGCCGGGCCAGCTGTGGCTGGCGTGGGAGATGACCGGCAAAGCGCACTACCGCGAAGCCGCCGAGCGCTATTTACCGTCGTTCGCCCGGCGTATTGAGCAGCGTATCGACACCGCGACTCACGACCTCGGCTTCCTTTATTCGCTCTCCTGCATCAGCGCCTGGCGGCTCACCGGCAATGAAGCCGCTCGCCAGTCGGCGCTGCTGGCTGCCGAGCGCCTGATGGAGCGTTTTAACCCGACGGCCAAAATTATCCAGGCGTGGGGCGACTTAAACGATCCGGAGCAGCAGGGGCGAATGATCATCGACTGCAATATGAACCTGCCGCTGCTGTACTGGGCCAGCGAGCAGACCGGCGACCCGCGCTACGCGCAGGCGGCAACGGCCCACGCCGGGCAGGCGGCGAATTATATCGTGCGTGAAGACGCTTCGACTTATCACACCTACTATATGGATGTGCAGACCGGCGAGCCGCGCTTTGGTAACACTCATCAGGGCTACAGCGATACCTCATGCTGGTCGCGCGGCCAGGCGTGGGGCATTTACGGTTTCCTGCTGAGCTATCAGCACACCGGCGATAAGCAGATGGTTGAGCTGTCGCGCAGCCTGGCGCATTACTTCCTCAACCGCCTGCCGGAAGATGATGTCTGCCATTGGGATCTGGCGCTGCTCGGCACCGATGCCGTGCGCGACAGTTCGGCGGCGGCGATTGCCGCCTGCGGCCTGCTGGAGCTGGTCAAGGCGTTGCCAACGCTCGACGCCAACCGCGCGTATTACGAAGAGATGGCGCTGCGCATTGCGCTGTCGCTGACCGACAACTACCTGGCCCACGACGATGACCCTACCGAAGGGTTGCTGCAGCACTCGGTATATCACATGGGCAGCGGCAAGGGCGTCGATCAATGCTGTAGCTGGGGTGACTATTTCTATCTTGAGCTGCTGGCGCGGCTGCGACAGATTTGGTACCCGTACTGGTAACCCTCAAGGAATGGAGAGCGAGATGAAAAGCGTAGCCGTGTTATTAGCCCCCGGATTTGAAGAGGGGGAAGCGATAGTCACTATCGATATCCTGCGCCGACTGAATATTGCGGTGCAGACAATTGCCTGCGGCGAGAGTCGCGAAGTGGTGAGCTACCACGCTATCCCGATGATAGCGGATAGCACCCTGAAGGCCAGCTTCGATCAAACATTTGATGCCGTGGTGTTGCCGGGAGGCCCGGAAGGCAGTGTTAATCTGGCGAAAAGCGCGGAGGTCATTGCCTTCGTTCGCCGCCACGATGAAGCGGGTAAATATATCTGCCCGATTTGCTCCGCCGCCGCCCGCGTGCTGGGCGGCAATGGGCTGCTGAAGGGGCGTCGCTATGTCTGTTCCGGCGATCTTTGGCAGCAGGTGAGCGATGGCGTGTACGTGGACGCCGACGTTGTGGAAGACGGCAATCTGCTCAGCGGCCGGGGGTTGGGCAAGGTATTTGATTTTGCTTTCACCCTGGCGGCGCGGTTACAGGGTGATGAAGCGCCGGCGCGCGAACAGGCGGAACATATTTATTATCCGTGGTAGAGGAAAATAGCCAGTGACAGCTAAAGGCGCCTTAGTGGCGCCTTTTACTTTTGTAGCGCCCTCTCGTGTCGCCTGGTTATTAGCGCGTCAAGGATTGCCTTAATCTCACTTAAATGATATTAATTATCATTCTCATAATAAAAACATAATAACAATATTAATACCTGGCAAGGATGTGAGCTTAACGAACAACCACTTTAAGTTAGGCATGAATTAGGGAATAGGTATGAGAATTAACAAGATCCTCTGGCCGCTCACCGCGCTTGTGGTAGGGCTGAATAGCCCGCTATCCGCCGCCAAATCTTCCGACGATAGCGATGAAACGCTGGTCGTTGAAGCCACCGCAGAACAAGTACTTAAGCAGCAGCCGGGCGTTTCAATTATTACCAGCGAAGATATTAAAAAGGACCCTCCGGTCAACGACCTCTCCGATATCATTCGCAAAATGCCTGGGGTGAACCTCACCGGCAACAGCGCGTCAGGCACCCGCGGTAATAACCGCCAAATCGATATTCGCGGTATGGGGCCGGAAAACACCTTAATCCTCATTGATGGCGTCCCGGTGACCTCGCGTAACTCCGTACGCTATAGCTGGCGCGGCGAGCGTGATACCCGCGGCGATACTAACTGGGTACCGCCGGAACAGGTTGAACGTATCGAAGTCATTCGCGGCCCGGCGGCGGCGCGCTATGGCTCCGGCGCGGCGGGCGGGGTGGTGAATATCATTACTAAA
>OGZU01000370.1_pt1 | contig 12943 bp, 11 predicted proteins | sample 1576871 | NCBI WGS metagenome assembly OGZU01 (sample SAMEA3541580, study PRJEB24748) | human gut metagenome | biome: human gut; feature: human-associated habitat; material: faeces | place: China | collected 2012
CAAGGTCTGCGAAGGTAAAAAACTCGCTACATTGTTTTATGAACCAAGCACAAGAACAAGGCTCAGCTTTGAAGCAGCAATGCTTAATCTTGGTGGTTCTGTTCTCGGTTTTTCGGAAGCTTCTTCAAGCTCCGCTTCCAAAGGTGAAAGTGTTTCCGATACAATTCGCATAATTTCATGTTATGCAGATATTTGTGCCATGAGACATTCTAAAGAAGGTGCTCCTTTAGTGGCATCCATCCATTCAGGTATTCCTGTTATCAATGCCGGAGATGGCGGTCATCAGCATCCAACCCAGACTTTTACTGATTTAATGACAATCCGCACTCTTAAAGGCAGACTTGATAATCTTACAATCGGTCTTTGCGGTGATTTAAAATTTGGACGAACAGTGCATTCTCTGATCAAAGCATTATCAAGATATGAAGGAATCAATTATATTTTAATTTCTCCAGAAGAACTCCAGATTCCAGAGTATCTGAAGAAAGATGTTTTTGAGAAGAAAGGAATCACATTTACAGAAGTTGATAAGATGGAAGATGTGATGCCACAGCTTGACATTCTTTATATGACACGAGTACAGAGAGAACGTTTCTTTAATGAAGCTGATTATGTAAGATTGAAGGATAGCTATATCTTAGATATGGATAAATTAAAGATCGCCAAGAAGGATCTTTCTATTTTACATCCATTACCTCGTGTGAATGAGATTTCTGTAAAAGTTGATAACGATCCAAGAGCCTGCTATTTTAAACAGGTATTGAATGGAAAACATGTAAGAATGGCATTGATCATGGAATTACTGGGGGTAAGTGCAGATGAACATTGATAGCATTAAGAATGGAATCGTATTAGATCATATCCGCGCAGGACGCGGAATGCAGATTTATAATAGTCTTGGATTAGATCAGTTAGATTGCAGTGTTGCGATCATTAAGAATGTAAAAAGCAGCAAAATGGGCAAGAAAGATATCATTAAGATTTCAGATGCATTTGAAGTGAACTTTGATGTTTTAGGTTATATAGATCCAGAAGTTACGGTATGTGTCATTGAAAATGGCAGTGTAAAGTCCAAACACAAAGTAGAACTTCCAGAGAAGATCGTGAATATTGCAAAATGCAAGAATCCAAGATGTATTACATCTGTAGAACAAGAAATCGATCATGTGTTTAAATTGACAGACAGAGAACACCAAGTATATCGCTGTATTTACTGCGAATCAAAGCTTAAAAAATAATCAAAAGAAACAAGAGGTATCCGTGCATGAAACAAGAAAGCAGAACAAACATTAATCGTGTAAAGAAGGATATCAGCAGTCCAGATAGTTTCACACCGCCTGAGGAACTGAAACGACAGCTGATCACAACCATGCAAAGCATTTATGATGAAGAAGATATTGAGGCTGTAGAACGTGCCTATAAAGTAGCATATAAGGCACATGAGAAACAGAAACGAAAGTCTGGAGAGCCATATATCATTCATCCTATTTGTGTTGCGATCATATTGGCAGAATTAGAACTTGATAAAGAAACGATTATGGCAGGACTGCTTCATGATGTAGTAGAAGACACGGAAACAACCCATGAAGATATTGTAAGAGATTTTGGGGAAGAAGTTGCCCAGTTAGTTGATGGCGTAACAAAGTTAGGACAATTAAGCTATTCCAAAGACAAGATCGAAGTTCAGGCGGAGAACTTACGAAAGATGTTTCTTGCAATGGCAAAAGATATCCGAGTGATCCTGATCAAACTTGCTGACCGTTTGCATAATATGCGTACCATGCAGTTTATGCGTCCAGAGAAGCAAAAAGAGAAATCCAGAGAGACGATGGATATTTATGCACCGATCGCACATCGTCTTGGTATTTCCAAGATCAAAGTTGAATTAGATGATCTGGCACTTCGATATTTAAAACCAGATGTTTATGAAGATTTAGAACGCTCTCTTGATTCTGCAAAGGAAGAAAGAGAAGCGTTCATTCAGGAAATCGTTGACGAAGTGAAAGGACATATTGACCACGCTGGAATTAAGGCAGAGATTGATGGACGTGTAAAACACATGTTCAGTATATATAAGAAGATGGTCAATCAGCATAAGACGATCGATCAGATTTATGACTTATTTGCAGTCCGGATCAAGGTTGATACGGTTAAGGACTGTTATGCGGCACTTGGGATCATTCATGAGATGTATAAACCGATTCCAGGAAGATTCAAGGATTATATCGCTATGCCAAAACCGAATATGTATCAGTCACTTCACACAACATTGATTGGACCAGAAGGACATCCATTTGAGATTCAGATCCGTACATTTGAGATGCATCGTGTTGCTGAATATGGTATCGCAGCCCATTGGAAATATAAAGAAAATAATAATACCAAGGGACTTAACAAAGAGGAAGAGAAGTTAAGCTGGTTAAGAGAAGTGCTGGAATGGCAGCGTGATATGGATGATAATAAAGAGTTTTTAAGTTTGCTGAAGACGAACTTGGATCTCTTTGCAGAACAGGTATATTGTTTTACACCGAATGGAGATGTCAAAAACCTTGCGAATGGTTCGACACCAATCGATTTTGCATATTCAATCCATAGTGCAGTCGGTAATAAGATGGTTGGAGCCAGGGTCAATGGAAGACAGGTACCATTTGATTATCATTTGCAGAATGGTGATCGTGTAGAGATCATTACATCACAGAATTCAAAAGGACCTAGCAGAGACTGGTTAGGAATCGTAAAATCAGCACAGGCAAGAAGTAAGATCAATCAGTGGTTTAAACGACAATTCAAGGAAGAGAATATCGTCAGAGGTAAGGAACTGTTAGAAAAATACTGTAAGAGCAAGAGTATCAGGCTCCCAGAACTCATGAAACCTGAATACATTAAGAAGGTTGAACTAAAATACGGATTTAAAGACTGGGATTCTGTATGTGCAGCTGTTGGACATGGTGGTTTAAAAGAAGGCCAGGTTATCAATAAGATGCAGGAAGAAGACCGTAAGATCCAGAAACAAAAGATCACGGATGAACAGATCTTGCAGAAAACAACAGAAGCAGCACGGGCAGCAGCAAATCCAGAGAAGAAAAAGGATGAGAAATCCAAAGGAGGAATTGTTGTACGTGGAGCGAATGATGTTGCTGTTCGTTTTTCAAAGTGTTGTAATCCAGTACCAGGAGATGAGATCGTTGGATTTATTACAAGAGGACGAGGAATCTCGATTCACAGAACAGATTGTGTGAACCTTCTGAATATGCCAGAATCTGACAGGGCAAGACTTATTGAAGCTGAATGGCAGGTAAGTGAAGCAGATACAACACAGACTTACACGACAGAAATCAATATTTATGCCAATAATCGAAAGGGATTGTTAGCAGAAGTATCAAAGATCTTCTTAGAATTAGATATTGACATCATAACGATCAACGTATCAAACAATAAGAAAGGAAGAGCAACGCTTAGTATGTCCTTTGATATTACAGGCGTAGAGCAGTTGAACCGTATTATTGCGAAGATCAGGAATGTAGAAGGCGTGATCGACATAGAAAGAACAGCAGGATAGGTGAAAATATGAGCGAAACAACATTAAGACTTGACAGACCTCTTAAGATGGTAACGATCTGTCTTGGGCAGATGCAGACAAACTGCTATATTGTTGAGAATACAAAAACAAATCAGGCATTCGTCTTTGATCCGGGAGATCAGGGAGAACGTATTATGAATACATTAGAGGAAGATGGAATGGAACTGGCAGGCGTATGTCTGACACATGGGCATTTTGATCATGTAATGGCCCTTCCATATCTGATGGAACAAAAACCAGATCTTGATATCTATCTTTATGAAGATGAAGCAGATGTTCTGGCAGATCCACAGCTCAATCTCGGAGCGATGATGGGAATGGATCTCTCATTAAAAGCGAATCATCTGGTGAAAGATGGAGAGATCATAGATGTATTAGGAACAAAGGTAAAATGTATCCATGTTCCAGGACATACAAAAGGTGGAGTATGTTATTATTTTGCAGATTATGGATGGCTGATCTCTGGAGATACACTGTTCCAGATGAGCATTGGAAGAACAGACTTTCCGACAGGCAATTTGAATGATCTTCTGACAGCGATCAGAGAGAAATTATTCGTACTCCCACCATGGACAAAGGTACTATCCGGTCATACACCACCAACGACGATCGAGGAGGAAAGCAGATGCAATCCGTTTCTGCAATAGATTATGATTGGATTAATTCAGAACAAGACCATTTATGAATATGACATTCGAAGTTTAATATTGGCATTTATGCTTGGAGAGAAGATAGAATTGACGGATCACGTTGATTCTATCTATGATTTTATACTGGACGTGGATTATAAAGATCAGGAAATCGTCATGAATCTATATAAAAAGGACGAGTTAGAAGATGAGATCCAGTTATTTGGTGATTATGAAAATAAGAAGATTTTTAAAAACCGGATGAAACAAGGAATCTATCAGTTGTTTTCCAAAGCATTAGACAAACAGCTTCCATGGGGAACGTTGACTGGGATCCGTCCGACAAAGATTGCTTTTGATGGATATGAAAAGGGTGAGAGCAGTGAAGAGATCATTCACAGATTTCAAAAGGATTATCTGGCATCCGAAGAAAAAGCAAGATTATGTACAGAAACCGTTCAGAAAGAGAAAGAACTTCTAAAAGCATTTCCATACAAAGAAGGATACAGTCTATATATAGGAATCCCATTTTGCCCAAGCACATGTTTGTACTGTTCTTTTACATCGTATTCGATCGATCAATTTGAGAATATTGTACAAGACTATCTTGAAGCTTTATTGAAAGAACTGGATTTTGTGGCAAAGACTTATGCGCACAAAGAACTTCAGACGATGTATATTGGCGGTGGAACACCAACATCTTTAAAAGAAGAAGATCTGGAATATCTGTTATATGAGGTTAATAAGAGATTCCCATTTTCAAAGATCCAGGAGATCACTGTGGAAGCAGGACGGCCAGACAGCTTGAATTTCGAGAAATTAAAGATTCTAAAGAAATATGGTGTGACAAGGATCAGTATCAATCCACAGTCAATGAACGATAAGACATTAAAACTCATTGGAAGAAATCATTTTGCACAAGATATCAAAGAGAAATTTAATCTTGCGAGACAGGCTGGGATCGATAACATTAATATGGATATGATCTGTGGGCTTCCAGAAGAAGGCATGGAAGAACTTTCCTATACTTTAGATGAGATCAAAAAACTTGATCCAGAGAGTTTAACGGTCCATGCACTTGCAGTCAAGCGTTCATCGAGATTGAACCGAATGAAAGATACATATCACTTTGGAGCGAGTGAAGAGATGGTATCTTATGCCGCTTCATGTGCAAGAGATATGAATATGGAACCATATTATTTATACCGGCAGAAAAACATTCCAGGGAACCTTGAGAATGTCGGTTTTTCAAAAAAAGGAAAAGAATGTCTCTATAATATTTTGATTATGGAGGAATTACATGATATTATAGCAGTTGGTGCTGGTACATCTTCAAAGATCGTCCATCAGGAAGACCATCAGGTGGACCGCATCGAAAATCTTAAAGATATAAAGCAATACATTACACGAATTGATGAGATCATTCATAGAAAAGAATTAAAGATGATATAAACAGGAGTTTGATTATGGCAATCAGTTATGGACGAACAGATATTGAGACACCGATCCATGCGGATATAAAAGAAACGATCAGTCATGGTATCATTGTCAGTAATTTGGCTTATCTTGTTGGCAAGGAATTAGGATTACAAGAAGAAGTGTGTTATGATCTTGCGGTTGCAGGAATGTTACATGATCTTGGAAAAGTAAGAATGAGAAAGTGGAAGATGAGATTCTGGCTGTTGACGAAACAAGATATATGAGAATGCATCCATCCATTGGATATGCGATCCTTGCAGATTACGATTATAACCAGACGGTTTTAGACGCAGTTCTATATCATCATGAACATTATGATGGTACCGGCTATCCACATAATCTGGTAGGAAAACAGATTCCATTGGTTGGAAGGATCATGCATGTATGTGATATTTTCGGAGCATTGATCTCAAACAGGGATTATAGAGAGGGATTTGATGTTGAGACTGCACTTGATATCATGATCGATGAAGTAAAGAATTTTGATATGAAAGTATTTTTAGCATTCCAGAGAGTCGCATTTTCAGACGGAGTTATGGAAACTGTGATGGAAAAAGGCAATCTGGATGAATTATTTGAGGAGGAACAAGAATGATTACACAGGCACCAAGAGGAACAAAAGACTGGTTTGGAAAAGATATGGACCAGCGCACATATTTAGAGAATATTTTCAAAGATTTATGCGCATCCTATAATATTCACGAGATCATCACACCAGTATTTGAGCATACAGAGCTTTTTCAGAGAGGTGTTGGAGAAACAACAGACGTTGTCCAGAAAGAGATGTATACATTTGAAGATAAAGGACACAGAAGCATTTCATTAAAACCAGAAGGAACAGCAGGAGCGATCCGTGCATATTTACAGAATGGTCTGGCAAATGAGCCACAGCCGATCAAGATGTTCTATATCACACCAGCATTCCGCTATGAAAAACCACAGAGTGGAAGATTAAGACAGCACCACCAGTTCGGAGTTGAATTTGTCGGAGCGGAAAGTCCATTAGCAGAAGTAGAGCTGATCACATTAGTATCCACTTTTATTAAGAAAATTGGGTTAAAAGATGCAAAATTACACATCAACAGCATTGGATGTGAAAATTGTAGAAAAGAATACAACAAAGCATTATTAGCATATTTAAAAGAACATGAAGAACATTTATGTCCTACATGCAGAGAACGTATGGAAAAGAATCCATTACGTGTCATTGACTGTAAAGTTCCAGAATGCAAAGAGATCGTCAAAGATGCACCAAGAACGATCGACTATTTAGATGATGAATGTAAAGCACATTTTGAAGAATTAAAGAGTCTGTTAGATGCATTAAATATTCCATATGAAGTTGATACAGAAATCGTTCGTGGATTAGACTACTATACAAAGACCGAATTTGTAAATGAAGATGGATTTACTTTATGTGGTGGTGGACGTTACGACAATCTTGTTCATGAGATCGATGGAAAAGTTTCTATGCCATCCGTTGGATTTGGTATGGGTGTAGAGAGAATCCTTTATTTCTTAGAAGAAGAGAAAGTAGATCTTCCATGCACAAGAGATATTGACCTTTATGTAGGAATTCTTGGACAGGAAGCAAAAGCAAAAGCTTACCAGATCGTTGTAGATCTTCGTAATCAGGGATTTGTCGTAGAAACAGATTATCTTGGAAGAAGCGTAAAAGCACAGATGAAATATGCAAATAAGCTGAATGCCAAGAATACGATCATCATTGGTGATGACGAATTAGCGAAGAATGAAGGAAATGTCAAAAATATGGAAACAAGAGAAGTTACGACCATTTCGCTTGATAAGATCGCAGATTGTTTAAAATAAAATCATGCTTTCTTATACTAGTTCGTGACATTTTTGACAAAATCATATATAATGAGTAATAATTACAAGAAAGGAGGTAACATGCATGAGTGAATATGCGATCGTGGCACCAGAAGATTTCGACCAAAGCGTATTTCGCCTGATTGGTAAGGAATGGATGCTTGTTACTGCAAAGAATCAGGAAGGAAAAGTTAACACAATGACTGCCTCATGGGGTGGTTTAGGTGTTATGTGGGGTAAGAATGTTGCTGTGACAGTCTTAAGACCACAAAGATATACAAAAGAATTCATTGACCAGTCAGAATCATTTACATTATCTTTTTATGATGATACTTTTAAGAAGGATTTAAGCTATCTTGGAAGTGTATCTGGAAGAGATGAAGACAAGATCGCGAAGACACGTCTGACACCAACAGATGCGAATGGAATTCCATTTTTTGAGGAAGCAAAGATCGTACTGATCTGTAAGAAGTTATATTCTCAGCCAATGGATCCAGAAGGATTTGTTGATAAATCTTTAGATGAACAGTGGTATCCAGAGAAGGATTATCACGTACTTTACGCTGCAGAGATCGAACAGATCCTTGTAAGAAAAGATTCATAAAAGAATATATAAGGCAGAACCGAAGATACGGGCTCTGCCTTTCGTACAAAGTGAAAAGGATGAAGGAGGAAATATCATGGCAGAATCAATGTCAGGTTTAGCCAGATCCCACCGATGTACAGAGGTAAGCAACAAACTTATCGGAACAGAAGTCACTGTCATGGGATGGGTACAGAAACGAAGAAATTTAGGAAGTCTTATATTTGTAGACTTAAGAGACCGCTCAGGAATCTTACAGTTAGTTTTTGATCAGGAAGTATTATCTGAGGAAGACTATAATAAGGCAAACTCTTTAAGAAGTGAGTATGTCGTTGCAGCAGTAGGTAATGTAGAGAAGAGAAGTGCAGCGATCAACGAGAACTTGAAGACAGGAGATATCGAGATCAAGGTACATACATTACGTATCTTATCAGAATCAGAAACTCCTCCATTTCCAATTGATGAGAATCAGACAGTCAAAGATGAACTTCGTTTAAAATACCGTTATCTTGATCTTCGAAGACCAAATCTTCAGAGAAACTTACGCATTCGTAATGATGTAACAAGAATGGTACGTAACTTCTTAGGGGATGAAGGATTCTTAGAGATCGAGACACCAGTTTTAGGAAAGAGTACACCAGAAGGAGCAAGAGATTATCTTGTACCAAGCCGTGTACATCCAGGAGAATTTTACGGACTTCCACAGTCACCACAGCTGTTTAAACAGCTTTTAATGTGCTCTGGATTCGACCGTTACTATCAGATCGCAAAATGTTTCCGTGACGAAGATCTACGTGCAGACCGCCAGCCAGAGTTTACACAGATTGATATGGAACTTTCATTTGTTGATGTCGATGATGTGATCGATGTAAATGAACGTCTGTTAAAGAAGATCTTCAAAGAAGTATTAGATATTGATGTACAGCTTCCTATGCTTCGCATGACTTATAAAGAAGCAATGGACCGTTTCGGATCTGATAAACCAGATATGCGTTTTGGAATGGAACTTACGAATGTATCCGATACAGTTGCCGGATGCGACTTTATGGTATTTAAAGGAGCATTAGAGAATGGTGGATCTGTAAGAGGATTAAACGCTAAAGGTTTAGGAGATCTTGGACGTAAGAAGATCGATGGATTCGTTGACTACGCCAAAGACTTCGGAGCGAAAGGTCTTGCATATATTCAGTTAAAGAGCGATGGAACAGTGAAATCATCTTTCGCTAAATTCATGAAAGAAGAAGAGATGGATGCACTGATCAAAGCAATGGATGGACAGGCAGGAGACTTATTACTATTTGCCGCAGACAAAGACAAAGTTGTCTTTGATGTGCTTGGTAACTTAAGACTTCACATTGCGAAACAGTACGATATGATCGACAAATCCCAGTATAAGTTCTTATGGGTTACAGAATTCCCATTACTTGAGTGGAGCGATGAACAGAATCGTTACACAGCAATGCATCACCCATTTACAATGCCATTTGAAGAAGATCTTGAATTCATTGATGAAAGACCAGGAGATGTCCGTGCGAAAGCATACGATATCGTATTAAATGGTACAGAACTTGGTGGTGGATCAATCCGTATCCATCAGGATGATATTCAGGAGAAGATGTTTGAAGCTCTTGGATTTACAAAAGAAGATGCTCACAACCGTTTTGGATTCTTATTAGATGCATTCAAATTTGGAGTACCACCACATGCTGGTTTAGCTTATGGTCTTGACCGTCTTGTTATGTGGTTAACAGGAGAAGACAGCATTCGTGATGTCATCGCCTTCCCGAAAGTAAAAGATGCTTCCTGCCTGATGACACAGGCTCCAGGACCGGTTGATACATTACAGCTAGAAGAACTTGGAATTGAACTTTCAACACCAGAGGAGGAATAATCAGATGGAGAAAATGTTATTTAGCGGTGTTCAGTCTAACTCTGAAGTTGCACTGATCGCAATCAAAGGAATCAAAAACCAGCCAGGAATCGCAGCAAAAGTTTTTGGTGCCATTGCAGAAGAAAAAATCAACGTGGAACTGATCCTTCAGTCCATCGGACGTGGAGAGAATAAAGATATTTCTTTCGTTGTAGCACAGGATGAAGCAGATCATGCCGTTGAAACATTAAAGAAAGCATTTGATGAAGCAGATTACGAAGATATCATCAGTGATAAAGAAGTCGGAATCGTATCTATCGTCGGAGCTGGAATGATGTCTAACAGCGGAGCAGCTTCTAAGATGTTTGAAGCACTGTATAATCGTGGAATCAACATTCACTTAATCTACACATCAGAGATCAAGATCACTGTTCTGATCAAAGAAAGCCGTGTAGAACGTGCAGTAGAAGCATTAAAAGAACAGTTCCAGGAATAATCAGATAGATCAAGTGATCGAATGATCATAAGAATAAGACACAATATACGAGACACAATATTATTTTACATAAATATATAAAGGAGAAAACAATGTTTGATTTTAGCGAAGTAAAGAACTACGATCCAGAATTAGCAGAAGCAATGGAAAACGAATTAACAAGACAGAGAACAAATCTTGAGTTGATCGCATCAGAGAACCTTGTTTCCAAAGCTGTTATGGCTGCAATGGGAAGCCATTTAACAAACAAATATGCAGAGGGATATCCAGGAAAACGTTACTATGGTGGATGCCAGTATGTAGATGTGGTAGAAGATCTTGCAAGAGAACGTGCCAAAGAATTATTTGGATGCGAATATGTAAATGTACAGCCACACTCTGGAGCACAGGCAAACATGGCAGTATTCTTCGCAGTATTGAATGTCGGAGATACATACATGGGAATGAGCTTAGACCACGGTGGACATTTAACACACGGAAGCCCAGTCAACATGTCTGGTAAGAACTATCACTGCGTACCATACGGAGTTAATGATGAAGGATTCATCGATTATGATGAAGTAGAAAGAATCGCATTAGAATGCAAACCAAAGATGATCATTGCTGGTGCAAGTGCATACGCAAGAGCGATCGACTTCAAACGTTTCCGTGAGATCGCTGACAAAGTTGGGGCAGTTTTAATGGTAGATATGGCTCATATCGCAGGATTAGTAGCTGCAGGATTACACCAGAGCCCAATCCCTTATGCTCATGTAACAACAACTACAACACATAAGACATTAAGAGGACCTCGTGGTGGAATGATCATGTGCAGCAATGAAGTGAACGAAAAATACAACTTCAACAAAGCAATCTTCCCAGGAATCCAGGGTGGACCATTAATGCATGTGATCGCTGGTAAAGCTGTAGCATTCAAAGAAGCATTAGACCCATCATTCAAAGAATATATGACACAGGTTGTGAAGAATGCAGATACTCTTGCAAATGCACTGATCGAAGAAGGATTCGATATCGTATCTGGAGGAACAGACAACCACTTAATGTTAGTAGATCTTAAGAAATATGATCTGACAGGAAAAGAAGCTGAAAAAGTACTGGATTCTGTACATATCACATGTAATAAGAATACTGTACCAAACGATCCAAAATCTCCATTCGTAACATCAGGACTTCGTCTTGGAACACCAGCTGTTACAACTCGTGGACTGAAAGAAGACGATATGAAAGTAATCGCAAAAGCTATTCGTCTGACATTATTAGACAAGAAACTTGATGAAGCAAACGAATTAGTATTAGGATTAACAGAAAAATATCCACTCTATGAATAATCCATCACAGAGTCGTATTTGGAGGCAGAAATCAATATGAGGATTACAAAGAAACAAGGGGGAATCATAGGAGGTGCCGTAGCGGTTGTTTTAATAGCAGCCGCTATCGGTGTCCATGCCCATTATCAGAACCGTTGGTATCCGGGGAGTACATTTAACAAAGTTGATGTGTCAGGAATGACATACGAAGAATCAGTGAAGAAAGTAAAGAAATCCATTGATTCTTACAAGTTAAAGATCAAGGGAAGAAATAACGGACAGAAAGTGATTTCCGGTAAGGAGATCGATCTTGCATTTAAGACAGAATCACATGTAAAGGATGCTTACAAAAAGCAGCACAGCCAAAGTGTATTTTCAATGATCTTTGGTGGCAAAAAAACCAAAGTGACAGCAGTTGCATTATCAGAGCAGAAATTAAAGGCCAAATTAAAACAATCCGTTTTGATCAAAGGCAGTGATACATATAAGATCACAAAACCAGTGGATGCAACGATCGTATATTCTGCAGATAAGAAATACGGTGTAATCCAGAAGGAAGATGAAGGAAATTACTTAAACCGTAAAGCATTTTATGACGCAGTAGAGAAATCCATAGAGTCTTTAAGTAACACACTGAATCTGACAGATGAAAAGAAGAATCCGGACGTCTATAAAAAGCCTGGTCTGTATCATGATGATGAAGAATTAAAACAGATGCAGACAACCTACAATGAGTATTTATTACATTTCATTCAGTGGGATATGGGCAATAATGTCAAAGAAACATTAGGTCCAGATGCGTTAAAAGACTGCATCAAAGTAAACACAAAGAGACATACTGTAAAATTAGATCAGCCTGCCGTCGAGAAATGGTTAGAAAGCTTTTGCTTAAAATACAAGACACAGGGAATCGCAAGAACATTTAAGACACATTCTGGCAAGAAGATCAAAGTCAGTGGTGGAGACTATGGATGGCGTATCGATTATGACAAAGTTATCGCACAGACAATGAAAGCGTTAAAGAAAGCACCAGAAGAATCTGCGATCAAAGCCTATGAGAAAGACCCTTCCAGGGAGAATGAACAGGCTTTACTTACAGGCTTAAAACCAGTCTACAGCCACAAAGGATATCGTATGGATTATACGAACAAGCAAAACGACTGGGATAC
>OGZU01000377.1_pt1 | contig 12698 bp, 9 predicted proteins | sample 1576871 | NCBI WGS metagenome assembly OGZU01 (sample SAMEA3541580, study PRJEB24748) | human gut metagenome | biome: human gut; feature: human-associated habitat; material: faeces | place: China | collected 2012
ACAAAAAAGGTCGTGAGATTTCTGATTGAACCTCACGACCTTTTCTTATATCATTACCTCACGGGGTTAACAGGTTAACAGTTAACAGCCGTTTTTTCTATGGTTACATGAGCAAAGCACTTGAATTGGCTTTCCCTTCGGACGCCGAACGTAGTTTCTTCACTCTTCGTTCTTCACTCTTCACTTAATCTACTTCCCTGTAGTCAGCAGCTGCACGGCGCGCTGAACTATCTCATTGGTCTCGTTCCAAACCTGGAAGTATTGGCTCATATCCCAGATATCTCGCGCTACAAGGGCTTTCAGCTGCAGGGCGAGGTATTTCTTCGTCTGAATTAATTCAGCCTCATCCTTCGGCTCTATCTTCTCCTTCTTGCCCTCGGCGATAATGCCATCTATCAGCGAAGAAGGAACCTCGTAGGTGGCGAGGAACTTATCGAAATCCTTATACTGGCTCTTCAGTTCCTTACGATGCGCATCGATGAACTTCAGACTGTGGTTGATGACGATACTCTTGGCTGCCAACTGACGGTGCATCTTGGTGTACTTGGTTGTATCCAGCGGAACGAAATAATCTGGCATGATTCCGCCTCCACCATAAACTACACGATGCTTGCGCAAGGTGTAATACTTCAGACTGTCTGAAAGATGGATGCTGTCCTGATTGGTGAACTCGCCATGCTTGTAACGTTTGTCCAAATCCATCGCATAATCCAACCTGTCACCTTTCTTATAAGGCTTCTGGATGCATCTGCCACTAGGCGTATAGTAATGGGCGATGGTGAGACGAATCTCGCTGCCATCATCGAAGGTCAGCGGACGCTGCACCAATCCCTTGCCGAAGGTTCTGCGACCAACCACTACACCACGGTCCTGATCCTGGATGGCTCCGGAAACAATCTCGGCGGCAGAAGCGGTAAACTCATTGGTGAGCACCACCACCTTGCCATTGCGCCATCTGCCGTTAGCCTGCGCCTTGTATTCCTGGCGAGGCGCTGCACGACCACTGGTATAAACGATGAGATCGCCCTTCTGCAGGAACTCGTTGGCAATCTGAGCCGCAGCCTGAAGATAGCCTCCGCCATTATCCTCAAGGTCAAAGATAAGGTCCTTCATTCCCTTCTTTTTCAGCGAATCCATCGCTATTGTTACCTCTTTATGACTGGTAAGACCGAAGCTTCCCAATCGGATGTATCCGATGCCCGGACGAATCATATAAGCCGCATCCATCGTAGTTACCGGAATCTTATCGCGCTTTACCTTAAAGATGAGCTTATCCTTGATGCCACGGCGCACGACGGTAAGGTTCACCGTGGTTCCCTTAGGACCACGAAGGCGCTTCATGATTTCCTCCTTGCTCATCTTGACGCCCGAAATGGCAGTATCGTTTACAGCCACAATGCGGTCGCCGGCAATGATTCCCACCTTCTCAGAAGGTCCGTTCGTAACCGGTTGGATAACGAGCAGCGTATCATCTACCATGTTAAACTGCACGCCAATGCCATCAAAACTGCCGTTCAGCGGCTCGTTCATCGCCTTGGTTTCCTTGGCTGTGGCGTAAGAAGAATGAGGGTCGAGCTTTTCGAGCATACCACGGATGGCGTCCTCTACGAGCTTATTCTCATCCACACTATCCACATAGAGGTTGGTAATGGCGATTTCAGCCCTTCCCAACTTCTCTATCGGGCTGTTCTTGCCCATCTTGATACGCAACTGGGCACTGGCAGAAGTTACTGCCAGGAATGCTACCAGTGCTATGAATAGATATTTCTTCATTTCTTAAAACTTAAAGTTTATGAAAGAGAGAAATCCTTCAAGAGTTAACAGGTTAACAGTTAACAGCGCTTTTTTCAATGGTTACCCCCGAAAGCACTTGAATTCTTCACTCTTCGTTCTTCACTCTTCACTTCATTTAATCCAGCGGCTCAGAGTCTTCCTCCGGAATATCCTCTTCTATCACCAGATTTTCGATGATGAAGTTCTGGCGCTCCATCGTATTCTTACCCATATAATATTCCAGCAGTTTCTGCACCTGATCGGTTTTATGCAGCGTAACCTGCTCCAACCGCATGTCGGGACCGATGAAATGGGCGAATTCATCAGGCGAAATCTCTCCCAATCCTTTGAATCGGGTGATTTCAGGGTCAGGACCCAAATCGCGAATCGCCTGCTGGCGCTCCTCATCGCTGTAACAGTAATGCGTGATGAAATCGCTCTTTTTCTCCTTGCTTCCCAGTTTCGCATCCGCATCAGCCACCGCCTGCTTGTTCTTGATCTTGGTTCGCTTGTTGCGCACTCGGAACAATGGGGTCTGAAGCACGTAGACGTGCCCCTTCTTGATGAGATCTGGGAAGAACTGAAGGAAGAAGGTGATGATGAGCAGGCGGATGTGCATTCCGTCGACATCCGCATCGGTTGCCACAATCACCTTGTTGTAACGCAATGAATCCAAGCCGTCCTCTATATCGAGAGCCGCCTGAAGCAGATTGAATTCCTCATTCTCATAAACCACCTTCTTGGTAAGACCGAAGCTGTTGAGCGGTTTACCACGAAGAGAGAACACCGCCTGGGTATTCACATCGCGGCTCTTGGTGATGCTTCCGCTGGCAGAATCGCCCTCGGTGATGAAGATGGAACTCTCCTCCTTGCGCTCGTTCTTGGCGTCGCTGAAATGGATGCGGCAGTCGCGGAGCTTGCGGTTGTGGAGATTCGCCTTCTTGGCACGTTCACGGGCGAGTTTGGTAACGCCCGCCATCGCTTTGCGCTCGCGTTCGCTCTCCTTAATCTTATTCTCCAGAACCTCAGCTACATCCTTGTGGATATGGAGATAGTTGTCTACTTCCTTCTTCAGGAAATCGCCTACATACTTATTAATGGTTTCGCCACCATTCGGAGTCATCGTGGTGCTGCCGAGCTTAATCTTGGTCTGACTCTCGAAGACCGGTTCTTCTACGTTGATGGCAATGGCAGCCACCAGTCCGTTTCGGATGTCAGCATACTCATACTTGCCGTAGAACTCCTTGATAGTCTTGGCAATATGCTCCTTGAAGGCACTCTGATGCGTACCTCCCTGGGTGGTGTGCTGACCGTTGACGAAGGAATAATACTCCTCGCCATACTGGTTGGTATGGGTGAAGGCAATCTCGATATCCTCGCCCTTCATGTGGACGATGTCGTAGAGGCCTTCATTGGTCATATTATCGCTCAGCAAATCCTGCAGACCATGGCGGCTCAAGATGCGGCGGCCATTGTGCATGATGGTGAGTCCGGTGTTCAGATAAGTATAGTTGCGGAGCATCGTTTCCACGAAATCATCGTGGAAGGAATAGTTCTTGAAGAGTGTATTATCCGGCTCGAAGAAGATAAAGGTACCGTTCTCGTCCTCAGTATCTTCCGTCGTGTCGCTCTTCAGAATACCTTTCTCAAACTTCAGATGGCGCACCTTTCCATCGCGGTACGACTTTACTTCGAAATGGGAACTGAGGGCATTGACCGCCTTCACACCCACACCATTCAGACCAACGCTCTTCTTGAACGCCTTGCTGTCGTATTTACCGCCGGTATTCAGCACACTTACAGCCTCAACGAGCTTGCCCTGAGGAATACCACGGCCATAGTCGCGCACGCTGACACGCAGATTGTCCTCGATATCGATTTCCAGACGGGCACCTGCGCCCATCTTGAATTCATCGATAGAGTTGTCTACCACCTCCTTCAAAAGCACATAAATACCATCTTCCGGCAGATTTCCATCTCCCAGACGGCCGATGTACATACCCGGACGGGTGCGTACATGCTCCATATCGCTCAAGTGGCGGATGTTATCGTCGGTATATTCTACCGGCGGCTGCTGCTCCTGAGGGGCATTGGTAAGCTCATCAGCGGCATTCAATTCGCTGTTACCTAAGTTTTTATCTTCAGACATGATTTCCTCCTTAGTTATTCTTATTTATTTTCTTATAACATAGCAAATGATGTTGCAATATTCTGTTTATCAGATAATTGACAACACAACAATTGCTATTTACCTGATACTCTTAATATAGCAGTTGCGGCGCTTGTGAAGGACTGGATCCAAGACGCCCCATTGTCCCTGCACGGCAGCATTATCTTCCATTTCCACCTGTGTTTCTCCCCACTCTATTCCATACTTCTGATAGATAGGAATCAGGTCGGCAAAGAGCAGCGCATTGGCACCCTTAGCACGGTATTCCGGCTGGATACCGATGAGCAGAAGGTCGACAATCTTGGTTTTATGGAACTTGATGGCGCGCAGCAGATGCCACCAGCCAAAAGGAAGCAGCCTGCCCCTATGACACTTCTGCAGAGCTCTGGAAAGGGAAGGCATCGTAATACCGATACCTATCATCTTATGATCCTCGGTAGTCCAGTCTTCTATGGCTGTTACAAAGTTCAGGTCGAGCAAAGACAGATACATCTTGATGTACTGGTCTATCTGCTTCTGTGAAAGTTCGGAATAACCATAGAGATGCTTGTATGTATCATTGATGAGGTCGAAAATCTTCTGTCCGTATCCGCCCTGATAAATATCCTTACGGGTAAGTTTGCGGGCATGGAGATTGTATCTTTTCTCTATCATCGCCGCTATCTTGGAATATTTCTCCGGGATGGTATCTGGCACCATCAGTTTATACTCTACATACTTATTATCTACGGTAAAACCCTCCAGAGCCTCGATGTGCTCCGGATAATATGAATAATTATAAATGGTAGGCATGGTGCCTAGCTGGTCAAAGCCCCAGGTAAGCATGCCTTCTGGATCCATATCGGTAAAACCCAGCGGACCTACAATATCTTCCATACCCTTCTCCTTACCGTATTTTTCTACAGCATCGAGAAGAGCCCTGGAAACCTCGCGGTCGTCAATGAAATCAATCCAGCCGAAACGGACCGACTTCCTGCCCCATTTATTGTTTGCCTTATGATTGATAATGGCAGCGACGCGACCTGCCAGCTTGCCGTCCTTATAGGCAAGAAAATACTCTGCCTCGCAGAACTCGAACGCTGCGTTCTTGTCCTTGCTCAGAGTATTCATGTCGTCGCTGAAAAGATTAGGCACATCATATTCGTTGCCTTCGTAGAGGTCGTAATGGAAGTCGATGAACGTCTTCAAGTCCTTCTTTGTTTCGACCTTTTTAATTTCTATTAATGACATGATTTTCAAACTAGTTTGCAATATTATAAATGCAAAAGTAGCAATATTTTGGCAAATTACCAAATATTGCTACTTTTTTTGCAGTTTTTTAGGGGTTAAAATTTAATTACAGCCCCCAAACTAGCCTATATCACCCATTTAGTGGTGGTTTTGGCGGAATATCTTTACCTGATGGATTGTTCGTTCCGGAAAAGGAATCTCTTACTTGATGAGATGCTCCTTGATCCAGACCATCTGCTGGTAATTGGTCTCGCTGGCAGTCCAATGCTCGTTGATAGGAGTAAGCAGCGATTCCTTCTCACATTTCAGGGTATTCCACACGGCATAGCTGGTGGTTGGCGGACAAGTATTGTCGTTGTATCCCCAGGTGAGATAAGTTGGCACCTTCACCTTCCGGGCAAAGTTTACCACGTCATAATAAGCCATCGTGTTGAGACAATCCTTATTCTTCAAGATCTCATGATATTTGGTGAAATGAGGATAACCGCCCGTTCTTCCCTTCTCGGCGTAGGCAGCCATGTCGCTGAGCGCCGGATGATTGGCAACACACTGGGTTACGCGCTTGTCTAAACCGGCTGCAATAATAGCCAAGGCTCCACCCTGACTTCCGCCCTGCACAGCCACATTCTTTCCGTCCCACTCTGGAAGAGAGGTTAGGAAATCGATGCAGCGCACCAGTCCCTGATAAACATGGCGCATGTAGTAGCGGTTCTTATCTTCCAGTCCGTTAGACAAATATCCGCCATTTGCATCGTTGAATCCCCTGCTTATTTCATTGAAGGTTTCGGTAGGGATGCGCGGGTCGAGACCATGAATCTCTATCTCCAGGCGGATGAAGCCATTCTCGGCATAATATTTATTGCGCATAGGCTCCTTGATGGTCTTGATGCCGGCTCCAGGAGGGGTGAGAACCACAGGATGGCTGCCCTGCTTGGCATTCGTAGGATAGAAGAGGTAGCCGTACATCGCATGACCTTTCTTATCTATCTGAAGTTTAACGAGATAACAGTCTATCTTGTCGGTACAGTATTCCTTGGCGAGTTCCTTGGTATAGCTCATCGGCACGTTCTTCAGTTCGTCCTTTGCCTGCTGCCAGAACGCATCGAAATCCTTAGGCTCCTGGGTATAAGGCTGAATCTTACCTACCGAGAATCCTACTTTGATATGATGCTGATAGATCTTGCCATCGAGTTTATAGAATAATCTCAAATCGCGGAAGCCCGGTGTCTTTCGGGTACCGATGTTCAGGATGGCGCGCCCGTTCTTCAGTTTGAAGCTTCCTTTCTTGTCTGCCTTCAGCATGTCATCGCCTATTTCATAGTTCACCTCGCCGTCACGGGGAATTCCATACTTATAGAAACTTACTTCCACCTTAGCCTGTTCGCCCGTCTTGTAGAGCCAGTCGGCATGATCGGGCACGGTTAGCCAAAGATAATCACTGCGATAGGGATAGTTCTCCGCCATCACACTTAACACACTCGTCATGTTCATCGCCAGGATAAACAGAAGCGATAGATAGATTGTCCTTAATCTGTTCATAATTTTATAGTTTGTTTTTTAATTATAATATTCAACTACCATAGCGCAAAAGTACAAAATTCCATTGAGATAACAAAACGATTTCAAGGATATTTTTGTTCAAGATACCCTCAATAGGCATCTTGAACAAACAAATATCCTTCCCGATAGTTTTAAGCACTGGCGGAAAACTAACATTCTCCAAGGAATCACAATAAGAAAAAGCTTGATTATCTATTCTCTCCAACACTGGCGAGAAGTGCGAAGTGTCGGATGAAGCGAGAGATGGTTCATCAAATGAGTAGTGAAATTATGAGGGTGGAGTCGATTACAGAAGACAATATGGAGTCAAATTGCTCCATGACCCGAAAATATTCCTCAAAAAGGAGTGAGTTTCTCAGATTTAATTTGTATCTTTGCCATGTCATATCAGAGTTTTTGCTTGTTTTCTTTTCGCAACACTAAGATAAGTGAAAATTCTGACATAGCAAAACCCGGAGTAACTTTCTGTTGCTCAGGCGCTTAAAATGTTTAATTAATAATAGTGTTGCGAAATTAATGGAATAACTAGAAATGAGATTAAAAAGACATCTACTGACAGCCGCCCTGACACTCTTTTACCTATCGGCAGCTAACGCCCAACTGCTAAGAACAACAGTGGAGCAAGGGGAAATTGAAGGTGTGGAACATGAAGGATTCGCCTTATACAAGGGAATCCCATACGCTGAAGCACCAGTGGGCAACCTCAGATGGAAAGCCCCAGTGAGCAAGAAGCCTTGGAAGGGAGTATTCAAAGCAGATAAATGGGGAGACCGTCCACCACAGCCCATCGACCCTAACCAAAATGGTGGAGAGCTGGGCATGAGCGAGGACTGCCTATACCTCAGTGTGGAAACGCCAGCCAAGAGTAAGAATGACAAACTCCCTGTATTTGTGATGATTCATGGAGGAGCCTTTCTTACTGGCTCCTACAGTGGAACTCAGGAAAGCTTTGTCAAGGAAGGCATCATCTATTGCAGCATAGAATACCGCTTGGGAGCCTTGGGATTCATGGCACATCCAGAGCTGAGTAAGGAATCAGGCAAGAACATATCTGGCAACTATGGCATCCTTGACCAAGTGATGGCCTTAAAATGGATTCACGACAATATCGCTGCCTTCGGTGGAGACCCAGACAAGATTACCATTGCTGGAGAATCTGCCGGTGGTATCTCGGTAAGTATACTATGCGCCTCTCCCCTTGCCAAGGGACTCTTCCGAGGAGCCATCAGCGAAAGTGGTAGCTCCTTCTGGCCTGTGGGTGAAAGCAGAAATGGTAACACAGCCATGCTCACAACTAAAGCAGCAGAGGCAAGCGGACTGGCACTTCAAAAGAAACTTAAAGTAAAGAACATTAAGCAACTCAGAAAAGTTCCTTTCATGGACATCGTGAAGAATACCGCCATGGAATCCTTCTGGCCTAATGTGGATGGCTACAGCATCACAGATGATCAGTATAAGCTCTATGAAAAGGGAAACTACAATGATGTAAATGTCATCATAGGAACCAACAGCGACGAAGGAAGTATGTTTAGCCGCCCTGTCAGTGTAAGTGACTATGAGAAAAGAATCCATGAGATATATGGAAGCTGGGCAGACCAGGTTCTCAGCCTCTATCCTGCCAAGACAGAGGAAGAAACCTACTTCGCCCAATCCGACATTTTCCGTGATGGCTCCTTTGCATGGGGAACGTATGCCTGGGCTAACCTGCAGAGCAAGACCGGCAAGGGCAAGGTGTATATGTATTACTTTGACCAAGACTCAGAGAACACCATCGTGAAAAGCCGCAAGGGAGGAGCCAGCCATGTGGCAGAGATGCCATTCATCTATGGCTATAAGTTTGGCTCTGGAAAGATGACCGAGACGGAGCAGCACATGGAACAAATCATGTCACGCTACTGGATTAACTTTACCAAGACCGGCAATCCAAATGGGGATAGCCTTCCTTTCTGGACTACCTACAAGGAAGGTAAACCAACGGTGATGATTATGAAGGAAGGACTGCATTTGGGTCCTGTTCAAAATCAAAAGCAAATGGACTTCTTCGAGAAGTTCTTCAAGGAAAAAAGAAAATAATACGTCAAGTTCCAAGTGGCATTTCTCCCACTTGGAACTTTTTCATTAAAGAGATAAAACGCCACATTGTTCACCATAAAATGGCGCATAGATACGAATGCTCGCATGATGCGGATGTTTGCTTCAACAGCAGTTGTAGACTTCCAAACTCCACTAAGCATGGCAACTCCTTGCTCTGTGAAAGCATAAGGCAGTTTTCTTACACCGCCCCAACTTGAAGTCGCAATTTGCGACTTCAAGTTATCAAATTCATTTGGGGTCAATGAAACATAAAGTCTTCAGGGAAACGCTCTATATTACGTTTTACCTGCTCATTCAATCTTTTTGTTTCTACTCCATACAGCTCAGCCAAGTCACGGTCAAGCATCACTTGTTGTCCTCTGATAACTCGTATCAGAGACAAAAACATTATCCCAAGAGATAGTACCACATCACTTGTTGTCCTCTGATAACTCGTATCAGAGACTCCACTTTATTTTCTACAGACAGTTGCTGTCCTTCCACCTGTTCCAATTCCTTTTCCTTTGCCATTTCCTTTGGTTTTGAATATTTTGGCAAAGATACAACTATTATTGGAAACAAGCAAGGATTTTCTAGAATGTTTTTGTTTGAGGTGTCAAATTGGAACCTCAAACGATACAATAGGAAGGTTTCAAAGTCGCAATTTGCGACCTTGAAGAAGTTTGGAAGTCGCAATTTGCGACTTCCAAACACAAATGTTACCTAACAGCTATCTTCAAATCATTGCCCTTTATTTTGGCGATGACGATGCTTTCATTCGGCTTAGCAAAGTGAAGAACACCTTGCACCGCCTTGGCACTTCCGAGATTCACGCCATTTACTGAATAGAAGGTTACCATCTCTCCGTCATTCAGGCCAGAAATAGTAATGTCGCTATCCGTCGTTACCATTACCCCTCTTGTTTTCACAAGATTGATGTTATTGGTATCGTCGCCCTCGGCATTGAGCCAATAGAGCGTGGCCGTCGCCTTATCCGATGCCTTATAGCCATCGGCTGTCGCATAGACAGAAATGTCCAACTTACTATTCAGCTTCACTTTCCCATCTGTATTATATTTATCGGTTGCCACATCTGCATCCTTGATGGTATAATGATATTCTGCGCCTGGGGTTGAACTTTCGAAAGAAAGATTGCCTAAAGTATAGGTAATGGCTGGGACAGAACAAGGTTTTTCATCTTCATTATCTCCTTCTATTGTATTGATTATTCCAAAGCCTCCCCACCAACTATTCTGTTTGTAAAATTCTATACTAGCTTGTGGAACTGACAATATACAATCTTGTCGAGAAAATCCGTCTTGACGACTTCCAATTGATGGGGGATTTAAAGCATCACATCTTATTTCTTTTAAATTGGTACTTCCATCAAACACATCATTCCCAAGTTCTTCCAAACTTTTCGGCAATTTAAGAGTCTTTAAATTCGTGCAATCAGAAAAGCATCCCAGTTTCAAACTTATTATACCTTCCGACAATTCTATATTTTTCAACCCATGAGAATAAGCAAAAGCATAGCTTCCGATAGAGGTAACAGAAGATGGTATCTTTATAGATGCCAAACTACTACAATACCAAAAACAACCATAAGGAATTTCAGCTATACTATTAGGTAAGATTACATCACACAAAAAGTCACATTGGCTAAAGCATTTTTTTCCTAACGTTGTTACAGAAAAAGGTATTATTATAGATTGTATTCTCGATTTTTCGAAACAGCTCTCTCCCAATTTCACAACCGTTCCAGGAATTTTTACAGCAGACACCCCGCTATTATAAAAACATTGATCTGAAAAGGCAACAACAGGATAATCTACACCTTTCCACGCTACCTTTTCTGGGACGACCATCTCACCAGAATAATTGTTTGGTAACAACGTTGCCTCATCCTTGTCTGTATCGACAAGGAATTTGAATCCATCAACAGTGACAAAATCGGATGCCATTGCCGTACCACAGCAAAGCATCATAAGAAAAGCTATCAAAAGCTTTGAAATTGTAAATTGTCTCATACTTTTATGTTTTTAAATTATTACTAAAATCCTCATTTTTTTTATATAAACTGCCAAAGAGTTTTTTCACTTCGTCTTTATTTTTAAGTCCTCCAAACAATTTCATATGAGTAAGAACATAATAATTAACAACATTGACTTCATACGCTGTCATTTGACTTTTAAGTAAATCAGCATAATAATTAAAATTAGATAGATGTTTATCAGCAAATAAGAGAGACTGATAAATTTGACGAAAATATAATTCCAAACTCCAACCATATTTTTTTAGGAATAAGCCAAAACATCCTTTCCACCTTTCTTCCAACGATGTTACAGTTTGAGCCTTATTATATTTAACCTCATCTATATCATAAATAAGATTTGTCAATCTACATTGATACCGCTCTTTTATCTTCTTGCGTATAGATTCATCATCATTATACAAATCTATATTTTCCCTTATTTCTTCAGTTGCCTCATTTGGCGAATTCTGCGTTGCCTGTTTTTCGTATTTTCCATGGTTGAACAAAGACATATAAATGTTATTTACCTCGCGACATATCATTATGAAGCTATCATTGGCATTATAATCACGATAAACCGAATCACTTTCATCCCACCCTTTGCTGCGCATCTTCAAGCCTTCCACTATTTTTCGTTTTTGTTCTAGCATATTGAAGAATGTTTCTTCATATCGTTTCTGACTAGAAGAATAATAATTAAAACAAAGAGAAAAAATAGAAAACACCAAACTAGCAACAGCTATCATATTACCAAACTGGGAAGAAATTTCCACATTGCTTTTACACAATAAGAAGCATACAGTACCCCCCAAGGCACATCCCAGTAACGCCCCCAAAAAACTTGCAACAAAAAAATATGTATTATTATCACAAACAAGTTTGCCCATATAATCTCATTTACACTTTGCCACCGAATCCCCAACTGGCGATTAATATACTCTTAGCAGACGGCAAAATAAAAAAACGTGGGATTCTACCTGTTACCCGTCCCACGAATCGAGGCCTTCGCATTGCCCAATGTAGTTGAACGAGCAACGTCGAAGCCCACGCCGATATGTATACACTTCTCCCTATACGGATATAAGACTCATCGCAAGACGCAATAAGCCATACCAGTAAAGGGATGCGAAATATATCACATCCCGAGGGCATCTACCGTTGCAATGCTCAAGACTACATTTGAAAGTTGCGAAGTTCCGATTCGTCAAGAACAAAGCGTCAAGTAAACGCCTTTATATTATGTCGTGATACCTTTATCCCACTTACCTTTTCTCCCATCTTAGCACAAGAAAGTCGCTTAAAGCGACTTCAAATGCCTCGACACGGCGTGAGCGAGTGTGGTATCGGTTGCAAAGGTAATGAAAAAAATGATTACTCACGTATTTTTAGTTGATTATTTTTCATAGTTAGGATAAAAACTGATGTTTGGGCACACCAAGAAGACTTATTGCGACCATACGTAGGGAAAGCGTAAGAACTATTACGAGCACCCATAACTATAGAATTTGATGTCGCAATTTGCGACATCAAGAAGAGAATAGGTTATATGCCTTTATCTAGAGTTATAACTCACCCTTGTTTACGAGCGCAAATCTTCTGTATGGGCTAAGCCCTAAATGAAGCAGTTAAGTTAGCGAAATGAAGTTGTTAAGTTGGTGAAATGAAGTGGATTTTCGAGGTTTCACAAGCTCTTCTCTGTATTTCTTTAAGATTCTAACCTTTTAAAACATCAAGAAAGAGCTTGGAAATCTCTTTATCCTATGCCTTCTCCGTTATTATCAGCACATGACTTTCGTCGCTCAATGTGGTGGCGAAGATATAGGTTTCGCCACCATCCTTCAGCTTCAATCGCTTGCG
>OGZU01000378.1_pt1 | contig 12662 bp, 10 predicted proteins | sample 1576871 | NCBI WGS metagenome assembly OGZU01 (sample SAMEA3541580, study PRJEB24748) | human gut metagenome | biome: human gut; feature: human-associated habitat; material: faeces | place: China | collected 2012
TAAGAGATACCCTGAAACGCGGCATAGCCGCCAAGCGCGGTGCCGCGAACCTGGGCCGGAACCCGTTTGACTACCTCAACGCCCAGCGCCGGGAAGATGAGCGAGCAACCGCAGCCGGTCAAAGCGGCGCCCGCCAGCGCCACCCAGGCGCCCGGCGCTTGCCATAGCAGCGTCAGACCAATCGCTTCAATCAGCAGTGATACCATCGCCACCTTAATGCCGCCAAAGCGATCCGGCATCCAGCCGAACAAAATACGCATCAGGACAAAAGCGCCGCCAAACGCGGTCAACGTGAAGCCGGCCATCGCCCAGCCGTGGCTGGCGAAATAGAGTGAAACAAAGGTACCGATCACCGCAAAGCCGACGCCCTGCAGGCCGAGACCAATTCCCGGCCGCCAGATCATGCCGATGACGCTCCATAGCGAAGGACGCTCGCCGCCGTGGGCGGGAACTTTACGAACCGTGCCGTTAATCGCCCACGCCAGCAGCGGCAGCGCCATCGTAACGCAGGCCAATGCCGCCACGCCGAAGCGGCTGTAAATCAGCAGCCCCAGCGGCGCGCCCACCGCCAGCGCCCCATACATCGCCATGCCGTTCCACGACATCACTTTACCGGAACGCCGCGGGCCAACCAGCCCTAATCCCCAGCTTAAGTTGCCGGTCAGCAGTTGGCTTTCACCAAAGCCGAGAATCAAACGACCCAGCACCAGCAGGCCAAATTTGGCCATTACCGGCACCGGCAGCAGCGCCGCCGCCAGCCAGGCGCAGCCGGCCAGAGCACAGGCCAACATTCCTTGCAGCACCGAGCGTTTCGCGCCGTACTGATCGGCCAGTCTCCCGGCATAGCCGCGGGTTAATACCGTGGCGAGAAACTGGATGCCGACGGCCACGCCGACGAGTGTGTTGCCAAAGCCGAGATCGTGGTGCACAAATAGCGGGATAACCGGTAGCGGCAACCCCACGGTCATATAGGTCAGAAAAACCGCAAAGGTAATGCGAAATAGCGAGAAATTCTCTGAAGCGTTCTTTATCGTTTTTGTCGCTGCGGACATGCGTTACCCCAGTTTTGCAGAGCAAGGCGAGAAGATGGAATGGGAATGATGGCGAGCAATTTGCCTGCTCTCGCCAGGCGCTGTCAAGACGTCAAAAAAAGGGGAGCCTCGGGCTCCCCTGGTACTGACTCTAACCAATTAGGCGTTGTATTTACGCATAACCAGGGTCGCGTTGGTGCCGCCGAAGCCGAAGCTGTTGGACATCACGGTGGTCAACTGAGCATCGGTCGGTTTGGTGACGATGTTAAGGCCGGCAGCCTGCTCGTCCATCTCTTCGATGTTGATGCTTGGCGCGATAAAACCGTGCTCCAGCATCAGCAGAGAGTAGATGGCTTCCTGTACGCCTGCGGCGCCCAGAGAGTGGCCGGTCATCGCTTTGGTGGCGGAGATAGCCGGGCTGTTGTCGCCGAAGACTTCGCGGATAGCGCCCAGCTCTTTAACGTCGCCTACCGGAGTAGAAGTGCCGTGGGAGTTCAGGTAGTCGATCGGGGTATCAACGCCGTGCATCGCCATCTGCATGCAGCGCACTGCGCCTTCGCCAGATGGAGCAACCATGTCCGCGCCATCGGAAGTCGCGCCGTAACCGACGATTTCCGCATAGATATGCGCGCCGCGCGCCAGCGCGTGTTCCAGCTCTTCCACCACGACCATGCCGCCGCCGCCCGCGATAACGAAACCGTCGCGGTTCGCATCATAGGTACGGGACGCTTTGTCCGGAGAATCGTTGTATTTAGTGGACAGCGCGCCCATGGCGTCGAATTCACAAGCCATTTCCCAGCACAGCTCTTCGCCGCCGCCGGCAAAGACGATGTCCTGTTTGCCCAGCTGAATCTGTTCTACCGCGTTACCGATGCAGTGTGCGGAAGTGGCGCAAGCGGAGCTGATAGAGTAGTTGACGCCGTGGATTTTAAACGGCGTGGCGAGGCAGGCAGATACGCCGGAAGCCATCGCTTTAGTCACAACGTATGGGCCCACGGCTTTCAGACCACGCGGGCTACGCATGGCATCGGCGCCGAAGACCTGGAATTTCGGGGAGCCGCCGCCGGAACCTGCAATCAGGCCGACACGCGGGTTGTTCTGGTATGCTTCCGGCGCCAGACCGGCGTCGGCTACCGCCTGCTCCATGGACAGATAAGCATAGATGGATGCATCGCTCATAAAGCGAACTACTTTGCGGTCAATGAGGCCCGTGGTATCCAGTTTGACGTTGCCCCATACGTGGCTACGCATTCCTGAATCCTTCAGCTCCTGAGAGAAAGTGATCCCTGAACGTCCTTCACGCAGAGATGCCAGGACTTCCTGCTGGTTATTACCGATGCTGGAAACGATGCCCAAGCCAGTAATCACTGCACGTTTCATTCAATACCTCTGTAAGTCGCACTATTTTAAGTTTCGAGTCGCACAATAGCGTACACTTGTACGCCGAACAAGTCCGATCAGCCATTTTGTGTATAAATTTGCGCCTTCTGGCACACATCGTTAAGATCGCGCTACGCCTTGTGATTCGAGTAACTTACGTGAAACAAAACGCCATACAACCCGCCAACCTGGAATTCAACGCTGAGGGTACACCTGTTTCCCGAGATTTTGACGACGTTTATTTTTCTAATGACAACGGTCTGGAAGAGACGCGCTACGTTTTTCTCAACGGCAACCAGCTTGATAGCCGTTTTCCAACCCACCCGCGCCCGCTGTTTATCGTCGCGGAGAGCGGCTTCGGCACCGGGCTCAATTTCCTGACGCTGTGGCAGGCGTTTGCTGTTTTTCGTCGCGATAATCCGCAGGCTACGCTGCAAAGATTACATTTCATCAGTTTTGAAAAATTTCCCCTGAAGGCCGACGACCTGCGCCTGGCGCACCAGCACTGGCCGGAACTGGCGCCATGGGCTGAACAGCTACAGGCGCAGTGGCCATTGCCAATCGCGGGCTGCCACCGCCTGCTGCTCGACGATGGCCGCGTCACGCTGGATTTATGGTTTGGCGATATCAACACGCTCACCGACCAGCTTGACGATTCACTCAACCGCCAGGTCGACGCCTGGTTCCTCGACGGCTTCGCGCCGGCGAAAAACCCGGATATGTGGACGCCGGGGCTGTTTTCAGCCATGGCGCGTCTGGCCCGCCCCGGCGGCACGCTGGCGACCTTCACCTCCGCTGGCTTCGTTCGCCGCGGGCTGCAGGAGGCCGGCTTTAGCATGCAAAAACGCAAAGGCTTTGGTCGCAAGCGCGAAATGCTAATCGGTGAATTGACCGCCGACGTTCCGACATTCGCGCGGACGCCATGGTTTGCCCGCAGCGGTAGTCAATCGCGCGAAGCGGCGGTGATCGGCGGCGGTATCGCCAGCGCCCTGCTCTCGCTGGCGCTGCTGCGTCGCGGCTGGCAGGTGACGTTGTACTGCGCTGACGATGCGCCCGCCAGCGGCGCATCCGGCAATCGTCAGGGCGCGCTGTATCCGCTATTAAGCCAGCACGACCCTTCGCTGGCGCGCTTTTTCCCGGCGGCATTTACTTTCGCGCGCCGCCTCTACGACGCCCTGCCAGTGGAATTTGATCATCAATGGTGCGGCGTAACCCAACTCGCCTGGGATGAAAAAAGCACGCAGAAAATCGCCCAAATGCTGGCTTCAGATTTACCGGCGGAGATCGCCTGCGCGGTGACGGCGGAGCAGGTTGCTGAACTGACCGGCGTTGATACTGGCTGCGGCGGTATCTCCTATCCGGCCGGCGGCTGGCTGTGCCCGCAGCAGTTGACGGCAGAATTACTGGCGCTGGCGGCGACGCAGGGACTACGCAGCCACTACGGTTATCCCGTCGAAACGCTCAGCGCGGAGGGCGACGGCTGGTTGCTCAATCAGCAGCATCGTCATCAGGCGGTAGTACTGGCGAACGGACATCGCCTGACTGATTTTGCCCAGACCAGGCAGTTACCGGCTTATCCGGTCGGCGGCCAGGTCAGCCATATCCCCACCACGCCGGGGCTTTCCGCCCTGCGCCAGGTGTTATGCTATGACGGCTATCTGACGCCGCAAAACCCCGAGAATCAGCAACACTGTATCGGCGCCAGCTATCATCGCGGCAAGACGGATACCGATTTCAGCGCCGAAGATCAGTGGCAGAATCGCCAGCGCCTGATTGATTGTTTCCCGCAGGCGGCATGGGCAAAAGAGGTGGATGTTAGCGGCAACGAAGCCCGCTGCGGCGTACGCTGCGCCACCCGCGACCACCTGCCGATGGTGGGCAACGTTCCGGATTATGAGAAAACGTTGACGCAGTACGCCACGCTTCACCAACAGCAGGAAAATGTCGGCAGCGCGCCGGTCTATCACAATCTGTTTATGCTCGCGGCATTGGGATCTCGTGGGTTGTGCACCGCGCCATTGAGCGCCGAACTGCTGGCCTCGCAGATGAGTGAAGAACCGCTACCGCTGGATAGCGAAACCCTCGCGGCGCTGAATCCGAATCGACTGTGGGTAAGAAAACTGCTGAAGGGAAAAGCGGTAAAATAACGCCGGCTTGCGCCTTATCCCGACCTGGGTTTAGTCGCCCCGGTAGGCGCAGCGCGACCGGGGAGAGTTTCCGGATGTGGGCTAACGCCTCATCCGGATGACACCATTTATCAGGCCTGATTTTTCGCCTGCTGGTACAGGTTATTCCACATCCCTTGCACCAGAATCTGATCCGGCGGCGATAGTTCGCCCGCGCTGATGGCCTTTTCCAGGCTGCTGGCGACTTTATCATTAATCGCCTGCGCCGTATGTTCCCCTTCCCCTTCCAGCTCAGCCACCGCCAGCGTCAGGTGGCCACGCAGATAACCGCCAGCAAACAGTTCGTCATCACTGGCGTGGTCTACCATATCGTCAATTAACGCCAGAATGCGTGATTCAAACTCCGCGATCATCGTCTTTCCTCTTTCATTTGTAGAACGTGGCTTTAGTGCAGGTCTTCCGGCCACGGAAATTGTTCTGCCGTCAGCGGCGGCGTTTGATAATACTGTTGCAGCGCGCGAATAAAGCGTGCCGGTCGCTCAGGGATCCCTTGCTCCAGATAGGTCATCACCTGGGCATGTACGCGCCGTTGAAAGGCGATGCGGTCGGGCTCAAAGTCGCCTTCGAGGTTGTCACAGCTGACGTTAAACGGAAATCCCGCCGCCGTGCAGAACAACCAGTCAAAAGCTTGTGGCTTGACCTCGACGTCTTCGAACTTGCTTTGCGTCATCGCATCGCGGCCGTCCGGGCAGTACCAGTAACCAAAATCTACCTGCTCGCGCCGCGCCTTGCCGGCGATACACCAGTGGGAAATTTCGTGCAGCGCGCTGGCGTAAAAGCCGTGAGCAAACACGATCCGGTTGTATGGCACTTCGCTATCTGCAGGAAGATAGATCGGTTCGTCGTCGCCTTTAATCAGACGGGTATTAAAATCATCGGCAAAGCACTTGTCGAAGATCTCGACCAACTGCTGATAATGGTGTTGCTGTTGCATTAGTGAATTCCCAACCACTGCAAAATCTCAGCCCCGTGGCTGTCGTAAAGAAGTTTAGCGCTCATCACCGCGGAGACGATGACGATCATCGGCCGAATCAGCGACTGCCCTTTACTCAACACCAGCCGCGAACCGGCGCGAGCGCCGATAAACTGTCCGGCCATCATCACAAAACCGGTGGCCCAAATCACTTTGCCGCCAATGATAAATAGCAGCAGGCCGCCAATATTGGAGGTAGCGTTTAGCAGTTTGGCGTGAGCGGTGGATTTCGCGAGATTAAACCCGGCGAGCGTCACAAAGGCCAGCGCATAAAAAGAACCGGCGCCGGGGCCAAAAAACCCGTCGTAGAACCCCACGCTGCCGCCAGCGACCAGCGCGAACGGCAAACCATACAGGCGACGCTGACGATCGGATTCGCCAAGCTTAGGCATCAGCAAAAAGTACAGCCCAATGCCGATCACCAGCAGCGGCAGGATTTGCTTCAAAATATCGGACTGCACGTGCTGCACCAGCAGCGCACCCGCCGTCGAGCCGATAAACGTCATCAGAATATTGAGTTTCTGATCGGCAAGATTTACCACCTTGCGACGGATAAAGTAGAGCGTCGCGGAAATGGAACCGCCGCAGGCCTGTAGCTTATTGGTCGCCAATGCCTGAGCGGGTGGCATACCCGCCGCCATCAACGCCGGGACGGTTAACAACCCGCCGCCGCCAGCTAAAGAATCAATAAATCCGGCCAGAATCGCGACGAAAAAGAGCGCCACCAAAACCATTGGCGACACCATAAACAGTTCGACAAAACTATCCATTAGAGAAGATGCTCATCCAGTAGCGCCTGGCAGGAAGGCGGCAGCGGAGGCGGCGTCTTCTTCACAGGTGGGGTTGACCCAGGTTTAGGCGGTTCAAACCAGCTTTGCAGCTCGGCTCCGCAGCCATCGCCAGCCGGCGGCGGCGCTTGATCTTCGCACTCGAGGCTGCCCGCCGGGCAGCGCAGGCGCACGTGCATGTGGGCGCGATGCTGGAACCACGGGCGAACTTTGCGTAGCCATTGGCGATCGTTACCAGCATCGAGACACAATTGCTGTTTGATAGCCGGGTTGACGAAAATACGCGTCACATCGTTATCTTCCGCCGCCATTTTAATCAGGTTACTGATTTGCGGGCTCCACAGTGACGGCACCACCCGCTTGCCATCGCGGGCGACTAAGTCCAGCGCCTGTGGTTTCAGCAGTTGCGCGGAGGTCCAGCGGGTCTGCGGCAATTGCAGGAAAATATCAACATCCAGACCCGACTAATGGCTAGCGTGCCCGCCGTTAAAGCGCCCGCCGGCAGGCATGCCCATATCGCCAATCAGCACCGTCCCCATACCTTTATTGTGCGCCTGCAAACTCAGCCGCTGAATAAACTGCACGAGATCCGGATGGCCGAAGTAGCGACGCTGATCGGTACGCATTACCTGGTAATCAGGGGAGTTCAGCGGTAGCGGCTGGGCGCCGACGATGCAGCCATTGGCAAACGCGCCAATAGACTGGGCGCTGCCGCTAATCGGCTGGGATATTTTCTGCCACGGCGTCGCCGCCAGGCTGGCGGTGCTGGCCAAAAGCGCCAGCAGTGCGATAACGGTATTTTTCATCGGTTACCAGCGTGGAATTGATGTTGTCACGTCGCCATTCTGCGCGCGTTGACGCATAAAGTGATCCATTAACACGATAGCCAGCATGGCCTCGGCGATCGGAACCGCGCGAATGCCGACGCACGGATCGTGACGCCCTTTGGTGATCATTTCGACTTCTTCGCCGAAGCGGTTAATCGTATGACCGGGAACGGTAATACTGGAGGTTGGCTTCAGCGCGATGTTAGCAACAATTTGCTGGCCGCTGCTGATACCGCCAAGAATGCCGCCGGCGTGGTTACTCTGGAAACCGGCTTTGGTGATTTCGTCGCGGTTTTCGCTGCCGCGAAGTTTGACCACCTCAAAACCATCACCGATTTCTACCCCTTTCACCGCGTTGATGCTCATCAGCGCGTGGGCGATATCGGCATCCAGGCGGTCGAACACCGGCTCGCCGAGGCCCGGAGGAACGCCGTCAGCCACGACGGTCACTTTCGCGCCAATAGAGTCGCCCTCTTTTTTCAGGCCGCGCATCAGTTCATCCAGCGCGTCGATTTTATCCGGATCCGGGCAGAAGAATGGGTTCTGCTCAACCTGATCCCAGTCTTTGATGGCCAACGGAATATCGCCCATCTGCGTCAGGCAGCCGCGGATCACAATACCAAATTTAGCCGCGAGGAATTTTTTGGCAATCGCCCCGGCCGCCACGCGCATCGCGGTTTCACGCGCAGACGAACGGCCGCCGCCGCGATAGTCGCGCAGGCCGTATTTCTGCTCGTAGGTGTAATCCGCATGACCCGGGCGGAACAGATCTTTAATCGCGCCGTAGTCCTGGGAACGCTGATCGGTGTTTTCAATCAACAGGCCAATACTGGTGCCGGTGGTCACGCCTTCGAAGACGCCGGAAAGGATTTTCACCTGGTCCGGTTCGCGGCGCTGGGTGGTGTAACGCGATGTCCCAGGGCGACGGCGATCCAGATCGTGCTGCAGGTCAGCTTCGGTCAGCGGAATGCCTGGCGGCACCCCGTCGACGATGCAACCCAGCGCCAGGCCGTGCGATTCGCCGAAGGTGGTGACGCGAAAGAGTTGTCCAATTGTATTTCCTGCCATCACGGCTCCATTCTTTTCGTTATGTTTGCGTGTTGTTTTTTTTAGTCTTTATAAATGCCGAAATGCGCACGCGCGTCAATGAGCTGCTGTTTAGTCAGCATAAAGACGCCATCACCGCCGTTATCAAACTCAAGCCAGGTGAACGGCACGTCCGGGTACTGCTCCATCAGATGTACCATGCTGTTACCGACTTCACAAATCAGAATACCGTCGTCGTTGAGGTAATCCGGCGCGCAGCCAAGAATGCGGCGCGTCAGCTTCAGGCCATCGCTACCGGAAGCCAGACCCAGAACCGGCTCATGCTCATATTCATCGGGCAGATCGGCCATATCTTCTTCATCAACGTACGGCGGATTGGTCACGATCAGATCGTACTGCAGCTTCGGCAGATCGCGGAACAGATCGGAACGGATCGGTGTAACCTGGTTAATCAGGCCATGTTCTTCAACGTTATGTTCGGCAACGGCCAGCGCGTCCGGGGAGATATCGACAGCGTCGACTTCGGCTTCCGGGAAGGCATAGGCGCAGGCGATGGCAATACAGGCGCTACCGGTACACATATCGAGAATATGCTGCGGTTTGTGGTTTATCAGCCCGGAGAACTGGTTATTGATCAGTTCGCCAATCGGCGAGCGCGGTACCAGCACGCGCTCATCGACATAGAATTCATGGCCGCAGAACCATGCTTTGTTGGTCAGGTAAGCGACGGGAATGCGTTCGTTGACGCGGCGAATCACGCGCTCGACGATACGATGTTTTTCGCTGGAGGTCAGGCGCGCGGTGCGCATATCTTCCGGTATATCTAACGGCAGGTACAGCGAGGGTAATACCAGCTGTACGGCCTCATCCCACGGGTTATCGGTGCCATGACCGTACCAGATGTTGGCGGCGCTAAAACGACTTACCGCCCAACGCAGCATGTCCTGAATGGTCTGCAGCTCATTGACCGCTTCATCAACAAAAATTTTATCCACGCAATCCTCCAGGGCACGCTCTGCTATAAATTCGGCGGCTAGTTTGCCACGACGGCGGCGATAAATCAGCATTCTTGCGCAGCCGGAGTGGGGAAAAATAGGTTTTCCTTGCCTGAAGCGCGGGCGAGTCGGGTAAACTAACGAAAAGAAATAGTGAGATTGGGCAATGAAAAAGAAAACACCGCTAAGCGCGGAGGATCAGGCGCTGTTCCGCCAGCTAATGACCGGCACCCGGCAAATTAAACAGGACACTATCGTACACCGCCCGCAGCGCAAGAAGCTCAGCGAGGTTCCGCCTAAGCGATTGCTGCAGGAACAGGTGGATAACAGCCACTATTTTTCCGACGAATTTCAGCCGTTGCTCAATACGGAAGGCGCGATGAAGTACGTGCGCGCGGATGTCAGCCATTTTGAGCTGAAAAAACTGCGCCGCGGCGACTATTCGCCGGAGCTGTTTCTCGATCTGCATGGCCTGACCCAGATGCAGGCAAAACAAGAATTGGGCGCGCTGATTGCCGCCTGCCGCCGCGAACATATCTTCTGCGCCTGCGTGATGCACGGACACGGCAAACATATCCTCAAGCAGCAAACGCCGCTGTGGCTGGCGCAACATCCGCATATTATGGCGTTCCATCAGGCACCAAAAGAGTACGGCGGCGATGCCGCGCTATTGGTACTGATTGAAGTTGAAGAGTGGTTGCCGCCGGAGCTTCCGTAAGCGGAAGCTCCGAGGGTGGAAAGCCTTAGATGGCTTTCGCCATTCTCAAATTGCAGGGGCTCATCTGCCAGTTGAATTCGCCCTTGCCGTCGGCGTCGAGGGTGACGCAGGCAATCGCTGAGGTAGTAAACATCGGGGGCGTTTCCCCCGGGCACAGCTCTGAGACGAGGTACCCCACCAACGGCAGGTGTGAAACGACCAGCGCCGTTTTCACGCCCTCATTCGCCAGCGCCTGAAGATAAGCGCTAACCATCCCTACATCGCCGCACGGCGTGAGTTCCGGCATCACGTCGACATCTTTCGGCAGGTTCATGCACTCCCCTACCACGTCGAGAGTTTGCTCTGCACGCAGGTAAGGGCTGACAAGCACCCGCTCAATATCCACTTTTTGACCTTTCAGCCAGGTTGCCATCTGACGAGATTCGTCACAACCGCAAACGGTTAAGGGACGAACGGAGTCACTGGCTGCATCGAGGGCAGCGTCGCCGTGACGCATGATAAAAACTTGCATATTGCACCGCTTTTGTTAACCAGAATCACCGCAACTCGCTCTGCGTAAACAATACGCAGGCGACCCGGTGGCCGGGCATTGTGCCTGATCCATCCAACGAATGAAACGCTGTTTTTTACCTCAATGGCGTAAGTATAGTCAATATTTGTTTACAAAACCGCCAATCAACAGCGCCAGTCCACGTTGGATTTACCTTCTTTTGACCATAACTTAGGTCGTCCGTTCACCAGTGGGCCAAAAGGTCGCCCTCTGGTCGGCCATGCGCAATAAGGTGTCGCACGGAGAAAAACGAGGGCCGTACTGTGCGGCCAGACGCTGCAAGATTGCGGCAACTTCACCCGCGCCGAGGCTATCCATATAGCGGAACGGGCCGCCGAGAAACGGCGGAAAACCTATACCAAAGACGGCGCCAATATCGCCATCACGCGCGCTACGTACGATCTGTTCATCAAAACAGCGCGCCGCCTCGTTGAGCATCATCATCACGCAGCGTTCAGCGACCTGCTGAGCAGACAAACGCGCCTGCGGGCTAGCCACTGCCAATAATGGGTAAATAGCCGGGTCAGCCCGTTTTTTGCTTTTACGCCTTTTTGTCTCATAAAGATAGAAACCGCGATTATTTTTTCTGCCTTTGCGATCGTCCTTCAAAATCGCGTCAATGATGTTTGCAGGCGGGCTAAAACGTTCACCAAAAGCGGTCTCCAGTACCGGGATAATCTTAGTGCCGGTATCAATGCCGACTTCATCCAGCAACTGAATAGGTCCAACCGGGAAACCAAATTTAACCAACGCATTATCAATATGTTCAACCGGCTCGCCCTCCAGCAGCAGGCGCATGGCTTCATTGATATAGGGCGCCAGAATACGGTTAACATAAAAACCTGCGCGATCCGCGACCACGATTGGCGTTTTGCCCTGCAGCTTCGCCAGCTTCACCACCGTGGCGATGGTTTGCTCATCGGTCGTTGCGTGCGGGATAACCTCAACCAGCGGCATTTTTTCGACCGGGCTGAAAAAGTGCAGACCAATTACCTTCTCTGGACGCGCGGCCTGAGCGGCGATCTCGCCGATCGGTAGCGATGAGGTATTGGAGGCAAAGATCGTCTGCGGCCCGCAGCATTGTTCGATCTCGCCAACCATCCGCTGTTTCAGCGCCAGATCCTCAAACACCGCTTCGATGACCACATCGCGGTGGGCAAAGCCATGATAATCCGTAGCGCCGGAAATCAGCGCCAGCTGACGATCGCGTTCACTGGCGCGCAGATAGCGGCGACGCACTTGCTTATCCAGCAGATCCCAACTGTACTTGAGCGCATGATTGATGCCTTTCGCCTGAATGTCTTTTATGCGTACCGGCAGGCCGCCTTTACAGGCGGTGACGTAAGCAATTCCGCCTCCCATTAAGCCGCCGCCGAGTACAGCAATGCTATTCAGCGGAGCGGGGTCAGCTTCGGCGCCACGATCTTTTTTCAGATCGGTGCTGGCAAAGAAAATAGAACGTAACGCTTGCGATTGCGGCGTCATCGCCAGTTCGCCAAACGCTCGCGCCTCTTCGGCGTAACCGCTGCTGCAGCCGTGCGCCAGTCCGTTTTCTATCACCTGTAAAATACGTTCTGCCGCCGGGTAATTACCCTGCGTTTTTTGCCGGGTCTTTTTCGCCACCATGCGGAACAGCAGTTGACGCCCCAGAGGCCCGGCAAGTACCCGTTCGCGCACCGGTACAGTTCGGCTCGCCGGCCGCCCCTGTAACGCCAGCTCAACCGCGGTCCGCAGCAATATTGATTGCGGGACAACATCGTCCACCAGCCCGGCTTTCAACGCCTGACGCGGACGCAATTGTTTACCGGTGAGGATCATTTCAAGCGCCGTACTGACGCCAATCAGCCGCGGCAGACGTTGAGTGCCGCCGGAGCCCGGTAGCAACCCCAGTTGCACTTCCGGCAATCCCAACCGCGTTTTATCATCGTCGCTACAGACACGCCCATGACAGGCCAGCGCCAGCTCCAGGCCGCCGCCAAGGCAGGCGCCGTGAATGGCGGCAATCACCGGGATAGAAAGCGCGTGGATCTCGGACATGATCTGCTGGCCCTGGCGCGCCAGCGCTTCGGCTTCTGCGGCGCTGGTACAACGAGCAATCATGTTGATATCCGCGCCGGCGATAAAGTTGTCGGGTTTAGCGGAGATAAATACGGCGCCGCGCAGCGCC
>OGZU01000384.1_pt1 | contig 12457 bp, 9 predicted proteins | sample 1576871 | NCBI WGS metagenome assembly OGZU01 (sample SAMEA3541580, study PRJEB24748) | human gut metagenome | biome: human gut; feature: human-associated habitat; material: faeces | place: China | collected 2012
AATTGCCTGTCCTAATTTGATGAATTCATCACCATTTCTGATTGTTATTTCTTCCATAATACGCTCCATTTCTAATATTTACCATTAAGCTGTAAAGTTTACTGGAAGTATTAAATATATATAAGACTGTTCTTTATCTCTTATAAAGCAAGGTGCTTTAGGATTAACAAGATAAATATCAACTGTTTCATCATCAATAACTCTTAAAGCATCTAAGAGGAACTTAGGATTAAATCCAATCATTAGATCCTTACCCTCTTTCTCAATATCAATATCTTCGTTAAGAGTACCGATTGCTGAATTAACATTAACCTCTAATGAGCCATCTGTAATATTAATGATAATAGGCTTCTTCTCGCCCTCCTTAATAAGAAGATTAGCTCTGTCTATTGAATCAATAAATTCTTTCTTATTGATAACGACCTTAGTACCATAATCGCTTGAAAGCATCTGGTTAATCTTAAAATATTCTCCTTCAATAAGACGTGATACAACAGTTGTATTATCGAATTCAAATAAAATGTGGTTATTAGTAAAGTATACATTTACCATATTTTCTGCATCAGTAGATAATATCTTACTAATTTCCTGTAAAGTCTTGCCAGGAACAACTACTTTAACGTCATCTGCACGTCCTTCAAGATTGAAGTTTCTAATAGCGATACGGTGTCCATCAAGACCTACAACTTTAAGTACATTATCAGATACTTCAAAAAGTTCACCTGTCATCATTTTATTGTTATCGTTAGGTGCTGTAGAGAAAATAGTCTGGTTGATTATTTCCTTAAGTTTAAACTGGGAAATAGTGATCATTTTATCTTTGTCTATTATAGGTAAGTAAGAAAAATCATCTCCAGATTTACCAGCAATGTTAATTTTACTGTTTTCACATGTAATTAAAGATGTATAGTTGGAATCTGTAGTAATAGTTACTTCACTGTCTGGCAGCTTTCTTACTATTTCGGAAAAAAGCTTTGCTTCAATAGCAACCTTACCTTTTTCAAGTATCTCACCATCAACGATAGTTTCAATACCGAGTTCCATATCGTTGGCTGTAAATTTGATTTCATTTGTCGAAGCATCGATAAGGATACATTCCAATATAGACATTGTAGTTCTTGTTGGAACTGCTTTCATAACAATACCGACTGCTTTGTTTAAGCTGCTCTTTGTAAAGATTAATTTCATAATGTGTAAAACTCCTTTCATGATATGTCAACAAAATCGAATGGCATATATATATAAATATTAATCAGTCGTAGTAGTAGTAGGGGCTGTTAATAAGTTAATAAGTGGTTGTAAGCCTTGAAATTACTGGGTTAAAGCGTTGGCATAACCCTGTTGAATCCGCTTGATTCTGGTGTGAAATGCGTATGGATAACTTTTTTGACAAAAAAATCAAAAAATAAAAATAAACGGTTATCCACGGCTTTAAACAACGTATAACACGATATCAACAACTTATTCAGTGGATAATGTGAATAAGTTATAAGACATTAAGAAGGATTAATCTTCTTTATAAGAATGTCAATTGTTGATTTTGTATTTTCGTCACTTATAACCATCTTGTTAATCTTGTCAGCACCGTGAAGAATAGTTGTATGGTCACGGTTGCCGAATGCTTTGCCGAGAGACTGTACTGTATTAGTAGTCATCTGACGGCAGAGATACATTGCAATCTGTCTTGGATATACAATATCGGCAGAACGCTTCTGTGAGAGAATATCTTCTGATTTAATATTGAAATGTTCTGCTACTATATCGATAATAAGTTCAGGTGTAATCTCTCTTCTTGAATCAGGAGAAATTAAATCCTTTAATGCTTCTTCAGCAAATTCTACAGTTATAGGATTAGATGAGAGCTTTGCAAAAGCTGAAAGTTTTGTTAAAGCTCCTTCAAGTTCCCTGATACTTGATTTGATATGAGTTGCAACATAATCCTTTACTTCATAAGGAATATCATATCCGCCAAGTTCGGCTTTCTTATTAAGAATCGCCATCTTGGTTTCATATGTAGGTATCTGTATATCTACAGGCAGCCCCATCTCAAAACGAGTACGCAGACGTTCACTGAGTGTCTCCATTTCTTTAGGAGGACGATCAGAAGATATTACAATCTGCTTTCTGTCCTGATAAAGTGCATTAAAAGTATGGAAAAATTCCTGCTGAGTACTTTCTTTACCAATAACAAACTGAATATCATCGACCAATAAAACATCGATATTACGGTATTTGCTACGCAATTCTTCTTGTTTTTTATGTTGAATTGAATTGATGACTTCGTTTGTAAAGTCTTCACTTGTTACATATAAAACATTCAAAGAACTGTTGTGTTCAATAATATAATGTGCGATGGAGTGCATTAAATGAGTTTTTCCAAGACCAGCACCTCCATATAAAAACAGCGGATTATAGGCTTCCGCTGGAGCTTCCGCAACAGCAATACTTGCGGCATGTGCCATGCGGTTATTGTCGCCGATTACGAATGTATCAAAAGTATAGCGGGGATTTAAGTTATTATTATCATGTTCAGGTGCAGCAGCAGGAGTTTCTTGTGGTTTTTCTCCTTCTTTTTCAAGTTCGAACTCGATATCGTATTTCTTTCCTGTCAGATCAGAAATAGCAAGGGAAATATAAAAATCGTACATTTTTTTCTTGATAAACTGAATACCCCGCTCATCGTATTTTGCATCCAGAGACAGAATGATCTTATTTGACTGGACATCTTTGATATGTAATGGCTTAATCCAGGCATTGATCGCAGCACTGGAGACGTCATGCTCTTGCTCAAGCTTGACTAATACATCATCCCAAATTTTTTCAATTTCGTTTTTCATGGATAACATAAATCCCTTTCTAAATCATATTTTTATAAATGTGCATAATACGGCACTATGCATATAGTGTATAACAAAAAATTTCTTTTTTCAATCGAAAAATAAAAGTTGCCCACATATTGTGGATAAGTTGTTCCACATTATACACATGTCAAAAAACGAGAAAAAACAAAGGAATTTGACAAATACTGTGTTTATAATTCACATTTTATCACCAAGTTATACACAAGTTATCTACAGATTGTGGATAACTTGTGAGCAAAACACAATATATATGAAATTCTATAAGAAAGTGAAAAAAGCTTAGAATTTACTTGACTTTTTGGCGTTTTTCTGTCTATAATAGGAGTGATGTTTTTACGAATATATTATTCAGATATATAATCATAAAATTTTGTTAAGGAGGTGTTTTAGCATGAAAATGACATTTCAGCCAAAGAAAAGACAGAGATCTAAGGTTCATGGATTTAGAAAAAGAATGAGCACTGCAAACGGAAGAAAAGTTCTGAAGAGCAGAAGAGCAAAAGGAAGAAATAGATTATCAGCTTAGGTCGCAGAGATGTGACCTTTTCTTTTCTCTATTAATAAGGAAGAGAACCATGAAGAATTATCATTCATTAAGAAATAACAGAGAATTCCAGATGGTATATAATGAAGGAAACTCCAAAGCCAACAGGTACTTGGTCCTTTATTATAGGAAGAATGATTTAAAATATAACCGTCTGGGAATATCAGTAAGTAAAAAAGTAGGAAACAGTGTAGTCAGACACAGAACTACACGCTTAATTCGTGAAAGCTATCGTTTGAATCAGGATAATTTGAAAACAGGATATGATATGGTAGTAATTGCAAGACAAACTGCAAAAGGACAGAATTACCATACAATTGAAAGTGCATTTCTACATCTGATAGATTTGCATCATCTGAAGAAGAGTTGATTACAATTGAAGAAGATTTTAATATCCATTATCAGGTTTTACAGAAAATATTTATCGAGATTAAAGGGAAGAGGAACATGTATATATGTTCCGACTTGTTCGGAATATGCCATAGAAGCATTGGAGAAACACGGGGTTGTCAAAGGAAGTCTTTTGGCAATTTTTAGAATATTAAGATGTAATCCATTTTCAAAAGGCGGATATGACCCTGTTCCGGAAGTAAGGAAAGGAAAAAGGTGCAAAAAATGATGTTATTGGCACAAGCCCAGCAGAGCACGGGTAACGGAGGAATCTTAGCTCCGTTTGTAATTATTTTTGGTTGGATCATTCGAGCAATCTATAATGGATTAGCTGCAATGGGAATCTATAATGTCGGTTTATGTATTATTTTATTTACATTGGTTTCTAAATTGATCTTATTACCTGTTACTATGAAACAGCAGAGATCTATGAAGATTAATCAGCATATGCAGCCAGAGATTAATAAGATTACAAAAAAATATCGTAATAAGAGAGACCAGGCATCTATGATGAAACAGCAAGAGGAGATGCAGAAGGTTTATGCAAAATATGGTTCAAGTCCAACTGGTGGATGTTTACCAACATTAATTCAGTTTCCGATCATCATGGCACTGTATTATGTAATCCGTGAAGTTAATACTTATATTCCTCAGATTGCAAGAGATGCACAATTTAAACCAAACTTATTCTTAGGTATGGATTTAAATTCGGCACCAGGATTCAGATTGACACCATTATTGATCATTCCAGTATTATCTTTTATCTTCCAGTTCTTAAGTGCAAAGACATCTATGACTACAACACAAATGGATGACAGCACACCAGGAGCAGGAATGACAAAAAGTATGATGTACACAATGCCTTTAATGTCATTTGTAATGTGTATTTCATTACCAATCGGTATTGGTCTTTACTGGTCAGCAAGTGCATTATTCCAGTATATCCAGCAGGTCATTTTTAATTATCATTATGATCATGCTGATATGGATAAGATTATTGAAAAGAGCCGTGAGAAGGCTGCAAAGAAGAAAAAGAAAAAAGGACCTTCTCTATATGAAAAGATGTTAGGAATGCAAGCAGAACAGCAGGGACAGCAAGGAGCAGATTCTAATATCAAGAAGAGTGCAAACCTGAAATCAACACAGAATATTGAATATTCAGGAAATTCTAAAGGAGGAATTGCTTCAAAAGCAAATGCACTCAATAAAAACAAGGGAGGTAAATAAGGATGTCAGCAAAGAGATTTACTGGTAAAACTGAATCTGATGCAGTTATGAATGCTGCAATGGAGTTAGGAATTCCAAGTACAGACCTCAAGTACACAGTGATCGATTCAGGTAGTAATGGATTTTTAGGGTTATTTAAGAAACCTGTGATCATTGAAATTAAAGAAGAAGAAAAAGAGACAGAAGTTATGAAGTCTCAGACAATAGAAAAGGAACAACCAAAGAAAAAAGCTGAGAAAAAGCCATCAAAGAAGGTCGATGAGAAATCAAATCGTCAGCCTAAGAAGAGTCCAAAGGTGAAAGATGAAGTTCCTGTAAAGGAACCAAGAAAAAATAAGACACCAGAAAACATTGATCAGATCGTCAAAGATACAGAGAAGTATTTAGATGAAGTATTAAGAGCAATGGGACTTGATCCAAAGTTGAATCTTTACTACAACCGCAGAGATAATGTATTAAACATCAATGTATCTGGAGAGAAGATGGGAGCATTGATCGGTAAGCATGGACAGACACTGGATGCTCTGCAGTATCTTATCAGTCTTTATGTGAATAAAGAAAGCGATTCTTTTGTAAAGATCAAGCTTGATACAGAAAATTATAGAGAAAGAAGACAGCAGACTTTAGAGAAATTAGCTGGAAGCATTGCTTATAAAGTAAAGAAGAATAAGAAACCTATTTACTTAGAACCAATGAATCCAAACGAGCGTAGAATCATCCATTCTGCATTGCAGAGAGATCCAGAAGTGATCACAAAGAGCGAAGGTAAGGATCCTTATCGTAAAGTTGTTGTTATGCTTAAAAAATAAGATATAGGGCTGCCTTAATTTAGGCAGCCCTTTTTGAGGTATATTATATGAAATCAAATACGATTGCAGCAATTGCCACTCCAATGACTAACAGTGGGATTGGAATTATCAGGATCAGTGGAGATGAGGCACTTGATATTATTGAAAAAGTATTTAAACCGAAGAAGAAAGATAAGAAGATCAAAGATGTAAAGACATATACGGCACATTATGGACATGTCTATGATGGAAGCACATTGCTAGATGAATGTATTGTATTAGTTATGAAAGGACCTCATTCTTATACAGCAGAAGATGTTGTTGAGATTAACTGCCACGGTGGTGTGGTTGTTATGAAGAAGGTTCTGGAAGCAGTATTTAAGGCAGGAGCAACGCCAGCTGAGCCGGGAGAATTTACAAAGAGAGCATTTTTGAATGGAAGGATCGACCTTTCTGAGGCTGAAGCAGTTATGGATCTAATTCAGTCCAAGAATGAATTTGCAATGAGTACATCTTTAAAGCAGTTAGAGGGTGCGTTAGGAAAGAAGATCACAGAGATTCGAAAACAGATCATTCACAGTGTGGCGTTTATTGAATCTGCATTAGATGATCCGGAACATTACAGTGTGGACGGATTTTCAGATGAATTGAAAGATCAAGTCGAAGTGATCATAAATCAGTTAAATGAATTTTTGGAGAATGCTGATAATGGAAGAATTCTGAAAGAGGGAATTCAGACAGTTATCGTTGGGAAACCGAATGCTGGAAAATCATCTGTGTTAAATGTATTACTTGGAGAAGAACGAGCAATTGTCACAGATATTGCAGGAACAACAAGAGATACGTTAGAAGAATCTATTCAGATTAAAGGGATTCCGTTGAATATCATTGACACAGCAGGAATCAGAGATACGAATGATCTCATTGAGAAGATTGGTGTGGATAAAGCAAAAGATTTGTTGACAAAAGCGGATCTTGTATTATATGTTGTGGATACTTCAGATCCATTAACAAAAGATGATGAAGAGATTATGGAGCTGATTGAAGATAAGCAGACGATCGTATTATTAAACAAAGCAGATCTTGATCAGGTGGTGAAGGTATCAGATCTCAAAGAAAAAGGATTTGAGCAGATTGTGCAGATTTCAGCCAAAGAGCAGACTGGAATTGAAGAATTGTATCAGCTGATCCAGGATATTTTCTTTGAAGGACATGTATCCTTTAATGATGAGATTTATTTGACGAACATGAGACATAAAACAGAAGTAAGTGAAGCTTTAAAGAGTCTTGCTATGGTGTTGCAGAGTATTGAAGATGGAATGCCGGAAGACTTCTTCTCCATTGATCTTTTGGATGCATATGAGCATTTAGGATTTATCACAGGAGAATCTGTGGGAGAAGATCTGGTAAATGAGATTTTTGCAGAATTTTGTATGGGTAAATAAAGATGAATAATTTAGAAGAAAAATATGATATTATTGTTGTAGGTGCAGGTCATGCCGGATGCGAAGCTGCACTTGCAGCAGCCAGAATGGGATTTGAAACGATTTGTTTTACAGTAAGCATGGATAGTGTTGCATTGATGCCATGTAATCCCAATATTGGAGGAAGTTCCAAAGGACATCTGGTAAAAGAAATTGATGCATTGGGCGGTGAGATGGGTAAAAATATTGATAAGACTTATCTACAGTCTAAGATGTTGAATAAATCGAAAGGGCCGGCAGTGCATTCTTTAAGAGCACAGGCAGATAAGAAGATGTATTCTATTTCCATGACACAGGTGATGGGAAATACACCAAATCTTACACTTCGTCAGGGCGAAGTTACAGAGATTCTTGTTGAAGATGGGAAGATCAAAGGTGTTAAGACATATTCAGGAGCTGTTTACTATGCAAAAGCTGTTGTCTTAACGACAGGAACATATTTAAAGGCACGTTGTATTTATGGAGAAGTCAGCAATCATACAGGACCAAATGGACTTCAGGCAGCAAATTATCTGACAGATTCCTTGAAGAGTAATGGAATCTCTATGAGACGATTTAAGACAGGTACACCAGCCAGAATTGATAAGAATACGATTGATTTTTCTAAGATGGCAGAACAGTTTGGAGACGAGAGAATTGTTCCATTTAGTTTTACAAATAAGGAAGAAGATATTAAGAGAGATCAGATTTCTTGTTGGTTAACTTATACGACGGAAGAAACACATGAGATCATTAAAGAAAATATTCATAGATCACCGTTATTTTCTGGTGCAATTGAAGGAACAGGACCTAGATACTGCCCATCGATCGAAGATAAGATCGTGAAATTTCCAGATAAGAATAGACATCAGGTATTTATTGAGCCAGAGGGTGAGTACACGAATGAGATGTATGTTGGTGGTATGTCAAGCTCGTTGCCGGAAGATGTACAGTATAAGATGTATCACAGTGTGCCAGGATTAGAGAATGCTAAGATCGTGAGAAATGCTTATGCAATTGAATATGATTGTATTGATGCGACACAGCTAAAAGCTTCATTGGAATTTAAAGAGATTGACGGGCTATTTTCTGGTGGGCAGTTTAATGGAAGTTCAGGATATGAAGAGGCAGCAGCACAAGGTCTGATGGCAGGTATCAATGCTGCACGCAAACTGCAAGAAAAAGATCCAATTATTTTAGATCGTTCACAGGCTTATATTGGAGTTTTGATCGATGATCTGGTAACAAAAGAAACACAGGAACCATATCGTATGATGACATCAAGAGCAGAATATCGATTGTTGCTTCGTCAGGATAATGCCGATCTTCGTCTGACCAAGATCGGATATGAAGCAGGACTGATCAGTCAGGAAAGATATGATAAATTATTAGTAAAAGAACAGCAGATCGAAGATGAGATGAAACGACTAGAGGATATTAATGTGGGTGCATCTAAAAATGTGCAGTCATTACTTGAAGAGCTTGGAAGTACAACATTAAAATCATCTGCTAAAATGACAGAACTGATCCGTCGACCGGAGCTTACTTATATGGATCTGGCACCGATCGATCCAGAGAGACCAGAGTATGATCTGGATGTTCAAGAACAGGTAAATATTAATATTAAATATGAAGGATATATCAAACGTCAGCTGTCACAGGTAAAACAGTTTAAGAAGATGGAAAAGAAGAGAATTCCGGAAGATATTGATTACGAAGATGTTGGAAGCTTACGAATTGAAGCGAAACAGAAGTTATCAAAGATCCGTCCATCTTCCATCGGACAGGCATCCAGAATTTCAGGGGTATCACCAGCGGATATTTCTGTATTACTGATTTATCTGGAACAGATGCACCACAGGAGATAATAGATGGAGAGATTAAGAGAAAAAGCAGCTGCATTTGGAATTGAATTGAGTGCTCATCAGTTAGAGCAGTTTGAGACATACTATGAGATGCTTGTTGAGAAGAATAAAGTGATGAATCTGACAGCAATCACAGAGAAGAATGAAGTGATCGATAAACACTTTGCTGATAGTCTTGCATTGATCAAGAGTGGAGTTCCTTTAACTGATCAGAAAATTCTTGATCTTGGAACAGGTGCGGGATTTCCAGGAATTCCATTAAAGATCGCATTTCCAGAATTAGAGATCGTGTTGCTGGATTCTTTAAATAAGCGTATTAAATTCTTAAATGAAGTGATAGAAGCACTTGGACTTGAAAAGATTACAGCAATTCATGGAAGAGCAGAAGATTTTGCAAAACAAAAGGAATATAGAGAACAATTTGATTATGTTGTTTCAAGGGCTGTTGCCAATCTGACAGTTTTATCAGAATATTGTCTTCCTTATGTAAAAGAGGATGGATATTTTCTGCCATATAAATCAGGAGATATTAAAGAGGAAGCAGCAAATTCAAAGAAAGCAGTGAAAATTTTAGGCGGCAGCATTGAGGATATTATTTCTTTTGAGATTCCGGATACGGATATGGCGAGAACGATCTTAAAGATTCATAAGACAAAAGCAACACCAAAACGTTTTCCGAGAAAAGCAGGATTGCCGACAAAAGAACCGATTTGCTAGAAGTTTATACTTTTATTTCTTTTCCTTATCGTTTATGATAAAAAGAAAGTGGGAAAATTATGGAAAAAAACAAAGATAAAAGTCACCTGATCGATCAGTTATATGACTATTTGGAAGAACAGATTCAGGAGTTGAAAACTGATCGAAATCAACTGAATCATAAGATGCAGGATATGATTCAGGAGAAGAATGAAAAAGAAGGTGCGATCAATAATCAGCAGAAGATCTATCAGATCCGAAAGGTATTTTCTCCGCTTCCACTGGAGATTGAGGAGGAGAAGCAGCCTGTTTCTGAAGATATGATTCAGATTGAGAAAGAGATTCATGAATTTCAGATGATCCTGCGTGAAAAAGAAGAAAAGATAACAAAATTACATGATTACCAGAAGGGACTGGAAGAGACTTGCCTTTTTGCAGAAGAATTTGTGGAAAGGGAAGATCAGAAAATATTGTTTGTTCCAGCATTTGAACAGTTGATGGGATATGTTAAGAAACTTTATCCAACACAGCGTATCAATTATCAGGATTCATCAGAGAGTTCAAAAGTATGCATGACATTTTCATTTTTAAAAGGTTTTCAGGCAGTGTTGGAGAGTCTTTTAAATGAGATAGGTGTTTTTGTTCTCAATTTTGAAATGAATATTGATGAGTATAAAATATTAATTAATATTGAAGCGAAACCAAAAGTGATAAAAAATGCAAAAGATTTCTATGAGAAGCGTTCTGTTTTAGAAAATAAACTAACAAAAGAATTTTCTATTGAACGATGGAAAACAAATGCAGTGGTGATCCAGACTATGATAGAGATGTAGAAAGGGAAGATTATGAGAAATAAAGTTATTGATCTACTAGATCAAACAATTGAAGAATTAGATAAAGAAAAAATTGATGGGATTCTTGAAATACCACCAAAAGATGATATGGGAGATTTTGCATTTCCATGTTTTCAGTTAGCAAAAGTATTTCGTAAAGCTCCGAATATGATCGCAATAGAGATTGCAGAAAAGATTCCTGCAAGTGAAGATGTATCAAAAGTAGAAGCAATGGGACCATATGTAAACTTTTTCTTGAATAAAGAGAATTATGTAAAAGAAGTACTGGCAAAGGTAAATGGTACTTATGGTGCACAGGAAATTGGAAAAGGAAAAACAGTATGTATCGATTATTCTTCTCCAAACATTGCAAAAAACTTCCACGTTGGACATTTAAGAACAACGATTATTGGAAACTCTTTATATCATATTTTTGATAAGCTTGGATATAAAGTAGAAAGAATTAATCACTTAGGTGATTGGGGAACACAGTTTGGTAAACTGATCGTTGCATATAAAAAATGGGGCAGTAAAGAAGCTGTAGAAGAAAAAGGTATTCCAGAGTTATTAAGAATCTACGTAAAATTCCATGAGGAAGCAGAGAAAGATGACACATTAAATGATCAGGCACGTGAATGGTTTGCGAAGATGGAACAAGGAGATGAAGAAGCTTTATCTATCTGGGAATGGTTCAAAGATATCAGTATGGTAGAATATAAGAGAATCTATAAGATGCTGAATATGGATTTTGACCATTATACAGGAGAAAGTTTCTATCGTGATAAGACAGCAGCAGTTGTAGAAGAATTAAAAGAAAAGAATCTGCTAAAAGAAAGTGAAGGAGCAATGATCGTTGATCTTGATGAATATGATATGGCTCCTTGTCTGGTTATGAAGAAAGACGGAAGCAGTATTTATGCAACTCGTGATCTTGCTGCTATTTTCTATCGTAAGAAAGAATATAACTTTGATAAATGTATTTATGTTACAGGATTAGAGCAGAAATTACATTTTGCTCAAGTATTTAAAGTTGTTGAGTTAATGGGATATGAATGGGCTAAAGAAAACTTAATTCATGTACCTTATGGATTAGTAAGTTTAGAAGGTGGAAAACTTTCTACAAGAAGTGGTAACATCGTATATGCAGAAGATATTTTAAAAGAATCAGTATCTAAGATTAGAGAAATTATTGCAGAGAAGAATCCAGATCTGAAGGATAAAGAGGATGTTGCACAGAAAGTTGGAATCGGAGCAATTATCTTTAATGACCTATATAATCAGAGAATTAAAGATGTAACATTTACATGGGAGAAGATACACAGCTTTGATGGGGAAACAGGTCCTTATGTTCAGTACACATATGCACGTGCGGCAAGTGTATTAAGAAAAACAGGAATCACAGAAGTTGGAGAGATTGATCCATCTTTAGTAACAGATGAAACATCTGTTGCATTATTAAAAGAGATTGAAAGATTCCCTGAAGTGATCAAGGTGGCAGCAGATAGATTAGAACCATCTGTGATCTCAAGATATGTAATGGGAGTAGCTCAAAGTTTTAACCGTTTCTATCATGAAAACCAGTGTAATGTGGAAGATCAGAAGTTAAAAGAAGCGAGAGTTAAGATTGTGATCTTAGCAAAACAAGTAATTAAAGATGGTTTGGATCTATTAGGAATTCAGTGTCCTGAACAAATGTAATAAAATCAAATTTGAGTAAATAAATAGCAGATGATAAGATTTTAAAAAATATGTGGAATTATGGAGTGTTCTTATTTGTGAAGACACTCCAT
>OGZU01000391.1_pt1 | contig 12325 bp, 8 predicted proteins | sample 1576871 | NCBI WGS metagenome assembly OGZU01 (sample SAMEA3541580, study PRJEB24748) | human gut metagenome | biome: human gut; feature: human-associated habitat; material: faeces | place: China | collected 2012
CATTTGTTATCGATATTAATCGTTGTTTATCACGACTTATTTCCCGATGCAGAAAATGGAGGGGAATTGCGGCAAGCATTCCCCTATATATAATAAGGTGTAAGCTCAGAAGTACAATCGGGAAAGGAAGAGGTAAACAGGCTTCAGCGGGAGAAAGACACACCTCTTCAACTACGTCTCCCAAAAGTTTAAGAAATGCTAAAAAGTCCCTTTTGGGGGCATTTTTCACTAAAAAAATACATTTTTTTGGCCAATTGATCCAAATCAAGGCAAATTTGAACCAATTTGAACCAATTCAGTTTCATTTATTTTATATATCTTTGCACCCAAATATGAGTTAGTTATCAACGTAAATTGATATTCTTAACGATTGCATAAAGTAAATGAAATTATTCTTATAGGGGATATGACTATACTACTTATCATATTAATAGGAATCGGAATATTTGTACTTCTCGGCATTCTAGGCTGGGGAATACAGCTTTTGGGATTTCTCGGAGGACTCTTAGGTGAAGGCATCACTGGATGCATAGGATGCTTCATCAAGTTCTTTTGGGTGATTCTGCTAATAGCTATATTTATTGCGCTGATACAATAACCAGTCATTTAATCTTAAAAACAATAACCATTATGACATATTGCAAGAAATGCGGCGCAATGCTGCAACCGGTAATGAAATTCTGTACGAAGTGTGGACAACCTATTGACTTGCAACCACAGGCTCCAACCCAGCCACAAGGAGTTAGCAAGCCTCAACGTCCTCAACCACTGAAAGCTATGGCTCCTCAACAGCCTATGAAGCCTCAACCTATGAGACCTCAAGCACCAGGTATGCCCCCAAAACCGATGCAGCCTCAGCGCCCAGTAATGCCTCAGGCTCCACAGACTCCACAAGCCAGCAAGGGTATGTTCACCAATGCCGTTCGCTCTGTAGCAAACGCCATGACTGGTGGTGCACTCAATCGCCAGATTGCAGAAGAACAGAGAAGAGCCGTTAACCAGCAAGCTACTGAAAGCCAGTCGGAAATCCGTGATGCCAGAAATGCACAGCAGCAGGCTGAACAGGCACAGATTGCAGCCGAAAGAGAAGCTGAACGTAGCCGCGACCGCCGCAGTATGGAAGCTGTGGATGGTGTTGACGTGGTAAGAGGCAGAACCATCTGGAATATCCAACCAGGAGAAATCGCCCGCAAGATTAGCGAACGGGAACTCGACGAAATAGAAAAACTGAAAGGTATCATCGTTCAGGAAGGTTGCACCGCCATCATTTTTGCCAATGGTGAGCTGGTTTCAACCCTCTCAGCAGGTGCATACCTCTTTTATAAGTCTGTAGAAGAAGAGCAGGCTGCTATCAAGAATGCGGTAGAAAAGGCTGAGAAAGATATGGCTGAAGCCGAAAAGCGTGAACGAGACCGCAAGCGCCAGGCTGAGCCTACCTTCCGCCAGCTCGGTATCGTAGGAGAAGTAGGCCGTGGCTTCAACTGGCTCGGTCGCATCATCTTCGGCGAAAAGAAAGGTGAACAGAAAGAAAAAGCCAAGAAGCGCCAACTGGATTATGCCCGCATCTTAGCCCGCATCACCCAGGCTCCTATCCTGTCGGTCTATATCGTCAGCAACCGTTTCATCACCCTCACCTTTGGTGGAGCAATGAACGAGAATGGCGAACTTGCCTTTCAGCCATACACCATTCCGATGGGCATCCATGATGTGCAGATTGGAGTATCTCTCCAGATGAGCATCAGCGATATTCATACCTTCGCCACCAATTATCTTACCGACCGCAACAGCGTAACAACTAGAGAATTACAGCAGTTGCTCAATGGTACCATAGAAACCCTGTTGCGCCAGGAACTACGCAACCAGAACTACGAGTCTGCCGGACTGACTGCAGAAACAGTAAATGTACTGAAAGAGAAAATCCGCCAGACCATCAACCAACAGGTATTCGGCATAGAATGCACTCAGGTTCTGAATATCACCGACAGCAACCAGGACTTTGAGCGTTTCCGTCAGGTAGAACGCCAGCTCTATAACACAGAGAAGGAACTCGACTTCATGCACCGCACCGGAGAATTCCGAAACCGAATGGAAGTTGAGGCCAACTCCCAGCAGATTTCTTCTGCACAAAACGCCGAGGATTTGCGCCATGCCCTCCAGGGCATCAACAAAGACCAGTTGCTCCACGATGATGAGTTGGAGGAATTCGTCCAGATGCTCGAAAGTCAGAAGCGCATCCGCCAGGCTAAGACCCAGGAAGAGGAGTTCGAAGCCCTGGAAGACCTCCGCAAGAACCGTCTGGTCAAGCAGGAGGAAATGGAAGTGCTCGAAGATGAACTTGCACACAAGAAGATTCCTCGTGAGGAAATCACGGAAATCATGCGCATCCAGAGCCAGCAGAACATCGACACAGCCCGTCTCAAGGCAGAATGGGCACTCGATGATTCCCGTACCGACCACGACTGGGAACGTGAAGATCTGGAACGCCGCCGCAACTGGGGCATCGAAGATGAAGAGCGTGAACGCCAGTGGATGCTGGAAGAAAAGGAATACAACCGCGACTTCAACCGCAAGGCGAAGGAGGATGATTACGACTTCCAGCAGATGATGCGTCAACGCGAACTGGATAAGGAAGACCACCTCCTGGCACGCAACGAGAAACTGGAAGACGACCGCCTTGCCTATGAGCGCAACCGCCAGGAAAAAATGGACGATGACCAGTTGGAAGCCAACCGCCACCAGCGTCAGATGGACAAGCTGCAGCAGATGGCTCAGATGCAGGCACAGCTCGACCAGCAGAAATATCAGCACGAAGAGAACGTAGCCACCATTCAGAGCAATGAGCAGATGAATCGTGACAACCATTTCGCCAATATGACCGCCGAACAGATTCGTGCCGCACAACTCTCCCACCTCACCGGAGATGCACAGGTAGCTATGGCAAACGCCTATAACGGCGAGAAGGAAGCCGAAAACCTGCGACAGACTGCAGCAGAAAAGGAAGCAATGATGCAGCAGATGCTACAGATGCAACATGAGAACAGCAATGCCCAGATGGAAGCCATGATGAAGATGGCCGGCATGATAAAAGATACAGCCACCGGCATCAGCGGCGCCCAGCAAAGCCAGCAGCAACAGCGCATCAACCAGCTGGAAGAGGAAAACCGACGCCAACAGGAGCGAGTAGATCATACCCAGGATGTGGCTATGAACAACATCTCGCAAGTAAGCACTGCTGCCGCCAACAATCTGAACGCCTTCAATGGCGGACTCGGTGGAAATACAGCAGGAAGCCAAGCAGCTCCACAACAGGCAGCTCCTCAGCAGGAATTGATAGAATGCCAGTGCTACAACTGTGGACACACCATCCACATTGCACCAGGCACTCCAAACTGTCCAGACTGTGGCGCACCTTTCCAATGGTAAGCCCTCTCCAGAAAATGCAACAAGAAGTCTAAACATATAAAGTAATCAGACTATGAGCGATATTAAACTTGATGGTGATGCGGCTGTGGTAGGCGGAATCCATTCCGACTCCCACAATACGCAAAACAACTATAACACCTCAACAACAACCCATACCACCAACAACAGTACGGTTAACAACCAGACTGTATATGAGGCACAGAAGACTCAGACTGAGATCTATCAGCAGAATGAGACTCTCTTTCTGCAGGCTGTGCAGGAACGACTGGAGGATGGCAAGTTGGATAATCAGAAGTTGGCAGAACTCAACCAGTTGAGCATCCAATGGCATATTGCTCCCCTAAGAGCCAACCAGATCATAGATCAGGTACGTCAGAACATCCATATCCTGCAAGGCAGCAAGGGTAACGAATTCCTGGCAGAGCAGATTCTGACCGAGGTCTTCAATGCCATCCAGACCAACCATACCGACATTCTGAAACGCAAGTTCAACAGTCTGGAGCAGTTGTCACGTGTGATGACGAATGATAACAACATCCAGTTCTACTATCATCTGTTGCTTGCCTCGATGTACCCCGACAAGTGCGCCCTTGCCTTCTTCGGTTCCCGTACCGATAACTACTGGCAACTCTTCTGGACTCATGTAGCGTTCATCAAGACCGGCAATATCGACAATGCCACCGTGCTTCTGCCAAGAATGGGCGGTTTCGGTTGTCCGCAAGGCGACATCGCCCTACTGATGGCTCTTGATAATCTTGCCGACTACCACAAGAATGGAAAGCAGGATTACTACAGGCAGCAGACCATCCAGTATCTCGACCAGGCCGTGCAAAACGGAATGAGTGAACCGCTAAGTGCCCTATGGTATGCCGTAAAGGAGATGTTGGAGGATAAGCCTCAGCCAGAAGAATGGTATCAGTTCTATTGCGACACAACCCTTTCGGAATTCATCCCGAAGGAGAAGAGCAAGATGGCTGTACCACCACAGATGCCTACACCTCCTCCGATGCCAAAGTTTAATGCCCAGAACGTGAAGCTCAACCAGATGAGAGGCTTCAATCCTCTGCAGGCTGCCAATAATATGGGACTGGGAAGCGTCAATGCGATCAGTCAGCAGCCTCAAATGGCAAGTATGCCAGGCGGTGCAACTCCTCCCCCTATGCCGGGACAAAGCAAGGCGGCTCCACAGCCGGAAGCCGTGCAGATGGCATCAGAAGCAAGAACTGCTGATGAACCCATCGACCAGCCCGACCCCTTGGAAGACCACTACGGCATCATCCTGACAGATGGCAATGCACTGGCTAGAAAATACGGTTGCACCATCCAGGAGGTATATGATGTCTTCAACGACTTCATACAGAATGCCTACGACCAGCAGATGTACTGGACATTTCTCGACATCTCGCAATATGGACTGGATTCCACCCACGAGACTCCATCCTGGATAGAATGCAATGAAGCAGTATCCCGCTGCATCGCAGACAACAACCTGACAGCTGGTCCCGACCTACACCTATTTATAATAGGAGGTGACGATGTGATTCCTATCCCTCGCGTCGAAGACCCATGGCCGTATGGCGGCGAGCGAATCCCTACAGATACCTGCTATGCCTTCGAAGGCACCTATATCGTAGATTTGCTGGATAGTCGCGATTCAGACTTCACCGTAAGTTGCGCCCGCAACAATGTGGCTCGTCTGCCTTTGGAAGACGGTCAGCTCGATACGGATATCCGAAGCGACATCGGTGCTTACTTCAACATCAGCGGCATGTATGGCGGCGGTATTCCTGTTGGCAATGTTCTGATGATCAGCAACCGCGACTGGATTCCAGCCAGCTGCACGATGACCCAGCACCTGCCGCTTCTTTACAATACCGACGATCCTGAGCTGATTCGCAACGGAATGTATATCAGTCCGAAGCTGCTGACCGAAGATTCGGAAAGCCTCAGCATCTATTGCAAGTCTTTGGACAAGGCAGATATGCTGATGTTCAATCTTCATGGTGCCGATGCAGAGGGTATGTGCGGATTCTATAGTGAGGATGAAGCATTCAATCCTTCGCTCCTCAACCAAGGCAGGGCAAGAGTCTTCAATACCGTGGCTTGTTTCGGAGCCCGATATGCCGGTTACAAACGAAACGACTCCATGTTGCTCAGCGCCCTCTACGGAGGTGGCGTATTGCTCTATACCGGTTCGCTCATTCCTGTTCCGATGTTCTCTAATGAGGAAACGGATGAAGCCCGCCAACTTCTGTTGAATCCGGGCACAGGCAGCGAGGTGCTGATGCGCCTCTATCCGCTCTATCAGTTCAAGGGTATGACGGGCGGAAAGGCGATGCTCCAGGCTAAGTGCGATTACTTCAACATGTGCCGACATGTAGAGGATGATTGTTTCTCTATGAGCACCGCCCTGATGTTCTGTCTCTACGGCAACCCGATGCTCCATGTCCGTCACAGAGAATATGTGGTTGAATCTGCCCTGCAGAATGATGCGATGCCACCAGCTCCTATCAAGGCAGACGGTTCTCCGCTCAAGAAGACTATGCGACAGCGCCTGCTGCAGAAGGATAAGAGCAACCAGTCGCTCATCGACCAGATTCGTGGTTATGTGGATGAGAATCTCAATGCCATCCGAAATATGGTAGAACAGCATCTGTACCAGCAGCTGGGATTGAAACCGGAAATGCTGGATAGCATCGACCAGGTAAGCCGACCTACCATCGACGGCAATTACGAAACGGGATATTCATTCAACTATCACGACGCAAGCCGCCAATATGGAGCTGACACCTTCGTAGAAGTAGATGCCCAGGGCAAGACGAAGCGAATCTATACAACAAAATAATCTGTCCCCTATAAAGGGACTCTATAGCAAATAACAAAAATAATAACAATCATAAAAACTGAAACATATGGGATTTTTTGGTTTTAAATCTTCTAGAGAAGTAGAAGAAGAGAAAAGACAGGCTGCCGAGGAAGCAGCGAGAAGAGTGGAACAGAACAACCTGACCAACCTCAGTAACCTGAGCAAAGGTAGTCAGCTGAACTTCGCCATCCCTTACTTTGATGTCTTCGACCCACGTCTGCAAGATTATGGCGTACCAGTATCTGTACATGGTGCCGTAGTATATGCTATCGAGGACATGGATCTCTTCCATAGTGTGAACCGAAATGAGGGTTACAGCGACGAGACTTTCAAGAACAAGCTTCGTGGCCAGCTCACCAAGTTCATCAAGAGTGTAGTTAGCAATGCCCCTTCTGACGCTCAGATTCCTGTAGTTCAGATTGAGCGCAAGATTTTTGAGATTAGCGAACTCATCCAGCAGCGTGTTACTCCACAGGTGGAAAAGCTTTTCGGCATCACCATCCGCAGTCTCGACATCACAGGCATCAACGTAGATAAGGAGAGCCGTGGTTACCGTGAACTCAAAGCCCTCACTGCCGACCTGGAGAAGGAGCGTATGATGGCTCAGCATAATGCCCAGATTTCCAACTTCAACCTCAACAACGACCTTCAGCAGGATATGCTCAAGAAGCAGTCTGAGCTGAATCTCGATGCCATGGGCAGAAAGCAGGAACTCGACCTTGGCGGTCAGGAGGAGTTGCAGCGCATGAACTTGGAGAACCAACGTGAAACCATGCGTATTCAGCGTGAGGAGATGCAGCGTGCTTCTCGTCTCCAGACAGAGCAGACCTTTATGGGTGCTCATCAGGCAAACCTCAATGCTGGTGTTCTCAACAATGCCACAGATAATGGCATCAATGCCTTCCGCCAGCAGACTATGGGTGGTATGAACAACATGGGTCAGATGGGCGGAGCTCCTCAGATGCCAGGTCAGAAAGGCATGGGTGGTGCACCTCAGATGCCGGGAATGGGTGCTGCTATTCCTCAGGTACAGTATTATATTGGCATCAATGGCCAGCAGTATGGTCCATGCGATTGGAACAAGCTCCAGCAGCTCGTTCAGCAGGGTCAGCTCACCCAGCAGTCATACGTTTGGAAGAATGGCATGGCGCAGTGGGAGTTTGCCGGCAATGTAGCAGAACTCGCTCCATTGTTCCAAGGCACCGCCCCACAGATGCCGGGAATGCCTCCTACTATGCCGGGGATGTAATTTCCCGGCAGCTATAATACAAACAAAAGTAAGAACATTAAATTTTTGATAATATGGGATTATTCAAAAAATTAGTCGGTGATATCGCAAAGACAGTAGGTGAAAGCCTGGAAGAAGTTTCAAACGAAGCCAAAAAGAGTTTCCAAGAGGCTCGCGAAGAGGTAAGAAAGAACATCCAGGAAGCAAAGCTGAATCAATCCAACTATGATGATGACGATGATGATGACAATTGGGATTATCCATTAACAAAGTTATCAGATGATGACGATGATATACGAATCCAGTTAGGCACTTTTAAAAATGGCGTTTTAACCATCAACGAGGGACATACAACTCTCGGCGAAGATGCCTTGGAGGGTTATAAGAAAATTAGAAAAGTTGTCTTCCCTTCAACCCTTAGAGAAATTGATGGATGTTTTTTCAGTGAGCATGGACATGAGGACTATCTTGAAGAGGTAGATTTCTCAAAGGTTAAATTATTGAAGGAAATTCCAGACTGTCTGTTTGAAAATTGTAAGAGACTTCAAGAAATAAACTTTCCTGAAGGAGTAGAAATAATAGATAGTGAAGTGTTCGATAGATGCACCAACCTCCGCAAGATAACATTTCCAAGTACCCTAAAGTCGCTCCAAAGCACAACCTATAAATGTAAGAATATCGAAGAATTGGATTTATCCAAGGTTCATCTGTTGGAAGAAATTCCAGATAATTTCATTGGTGAAAATTGCAAGATTAAGACACTTGTCATTCCTGTAGGAATAAAAATTGTGGGTGATGAATTTGCATCAAGTAAGAGCATCAGAGAGGTATATGTACCTTACACTGTTGAAGAGATCGGCACTCTCAATGATGACGAATACGCACCTGATGTGTATATCTACACCAATAAACTCACAGATATAGAAAGTCTGTGTGCCTATATTAAGACTCTGTATGTACCAGAAGACTTATATATCTACTACGCTGAGCTTCTAAAGGAAGTTGACGATACAGAAGTTCGTCTTCGTAAGATGCCAGCAGACAAATTGGATTTCTATGGAACACCTGTTCCACCACTTACCGAAGTGGCAGAAGAAGACAATTCAGTTCCTCCGCTGCCTGAATTGGATCAAGACATAGAGACTCCTCCTACAGACAAAGTAGCACAGGACATCCAGGAAGAAACACAGGATATCCAGGAAGAATCCGAAGAGATTCCAACCATACAGAAGTCTCCTGGCAACCTGTTCTCAGATGCTCTTGAGGAGCTCATCAATTCTGCAGCAGCAAGTGATGAGCTGACGGACAAAATGAAGGAGATTGTCTTACGCCGTGCTGTCAAGGAGGGAGAAGATCCCGACGAGGTAGAAATGGTGCTTGAGGCAAGATTCTACGAGAAGCATAATTAATACATATAAAAGAATATAATAACAAATAAATTTATCTACTATGTACAACGAGAAGTTAGAAGCACTCATCACTGCAGCATTGGCAGATGGTGTATTGACTGATAAAGAGAAGAATCTTCTCTTCAAAAAGGCCGAGGCCATGGGCATCGACCGCGACGAGTTTGAACTGGTACTTGAGGGTCGTCTTGCTAAGCGCAAGAAAGAAATGGAAGCACAGGATCCTCAGGCAACTAAGCCTGCAAAGAAGGAAGGTGCAATTCCACAGGAGCTTGATGACCTCATCAAAGAGTACCTTACCGACGGCATCATCTCTGTCAAGGAACGTCAGGTTCTTTTGAACAAGGCACAGGCTCTGGGATTGAATGTTGACGAGGTTGATCTGTACATCGATGCACAGCAGCAAAAGGCAGATCAGGCTGTAGCAGCTGCTGTGAACAAGCGTCGTGGCAAGACCTGCCCTTACTGCGGTAGCTCTATTCCAGACCTGACCGACAAGTGTCCTAACTGTGGTGGCAACATCACCCCTGAGGCAAGTAAGGAGTTGGAGGAGATTATCGAGCATCTTGAGTCTGCTTTGGTAAACTTCAAGTCTGGAGAAGATGTTGATAAGAGCAAGGCTGAGGTGGAGCGCTATGCTCGCAAAGCAAGAATGCACTATGGTAACAATTCTAAGATACAGCGCTTGCTTGATGAGGTTGAGGCTGAATCAGAAGCAGCAGAGACAGAAGCCAAAAAGAATGCGAAAAAGAAATTTTGGCTAAATATTATCGAAAAAAATAAAAAGTTTGTTTTAATTGCCATTGCTGCCATTCCACTATTTGGATTTATATGGTATGAAGCTACCGCTGATGCAAGAAGAGAACAAGCTGAGCAAGAAGAAAGACAAGAAGAAAGACAAGCTTATCAAGAAGAAAAAGCAGCAAAAAATGCTAAAGATCTCTCATATGTTCAAAATACAGCTAAAGAGGTTAATGACTTTCTTGATAAAGGGCAAGTTGACAAGGCTGCCAACGCACTTACGATGTGTGAGGCTTCAGGTTTAGGCAACCCTATGCAAGATAATGATCAAGCAACTTCTTTGTATAAATCATTGGTTGCAAATGTTGTAGATGCATATCTTGATAAAGGGAAAAAGAAGAAAGCGCAAAATTTAGTTATTTCTTGTAGCTCAAAGTTCGATTTCGGTGAAATTGGACTAGCTGAATTATTCGAAAAATTGGAATGTGATGGTAATTATGAGTTTAAGTAAATTGAAAACATAGTATATATATTAGACGAATTTACACATATGTTATGTGTAAATTCGTCTAAAGATAATTAATTGTTACAAAATAATATTACATCATAGATTATGATACTACTTAATGATATTCTCAGACTTCCGGATATTAAAAACGTTAAAGTTAGATTTAATTTGAACTTCGGAACCAAAAGACCAGCTATTGATTATTTTACAGACCAAACGGAAGAAAGCAAGCAACATATGCTTGACGGTCAATACTGGAACTATGCAAGAAAAAGCAATTTCTCTAATGGAAACATTACCTTAGGTTTTGTCCCTATCCCTCAAAAACAAGACTGTTGGTTACTATTCCATATAGGAAAGATTGTTCAAGATCTTGGTATTCAAAATGGAGTTGGATATGAATATGAAGAGTTGGATGAATACAAAGAATACATCGGCAGAATTGTTATCCGCTTCAAAAATCATAGTCAAAATCTAATCAGAATAGGAGAAAATGTATTGCCAGAGTGCATAGTTGAAGAGATTCTGCCCAATGTTTACAACAACGACTATTTTCCTGGATATTCCAACGTGAATGTTTCATGGCTATCTCTTAAGAATCTCATCACAAAAGATAGTTGGCGTTCTGCTCTTGAAAATCAAAAAGGAGTGTATCTGTTGGTAGATTCAAATACAGGAAAACAATATGTTGGTTCAGCGTATGGTGAAGATATGATTCTCGGTAGATGGGAAACATACATTCGTACATGCCATGGAGGAAATAAACTTCTAAAGGAATTAGGTACAGACTATATCAAGAATAATTTCTATTTCACAATTCTCGAAACATTCAATAAGGATACTGATGACCAAATCATCATTGATAGGGAATCACATTGGAAAGATGTATTGTTTACAAGAAAATTCGGATATAACAAGAACTAAAAGGTACGATATTTTTACAACAGCATCATTCAATAATCAAGCTCCAATACTTTTTTCAAAATATTGGCGTTTTTTTTTGAAATTTTCCCTTCATATTACTATATTATAAAGGTATAACCAAAAAGCAAGAATAAAATGGCAAATAAAATGTCTTTATGTATCATCAAATACACCTATACTCGATATGTAGGGGTGGATATCGAAAAATGTACTCGGGGACTATTCGAGTATGTGAAGGAAGAGTTTGGGGAGTTTCAACCACAAATGTCAGAGCCTGGAACTATACCTGATATGCCAGACTATCTGGACATCGTGCTCTGCAAGAAGGATGGCAGCATCTTCTACGAAAGCGACATTCTGCGCCGTGCCGTCAACATTCCGCATGATTGTCAAATGGATGGATTAGTATTGGAAATCTTTATCCAGAACTGCGATGGCACGAGATACAAAAAAAGACATGCATATCCCAAGCCTTGGGAGAACCATAAAGCTAACGGCAAGTCGGGCATGAGAAAACTGAAAATTCATAAAACTATCAGCAAAAGGAATCTTAACAATCAAGAAGGCAAAGACTCTGAAGGCATCAGAATACCTGAACTTAGACCACAGATTGACTTTCACGATTTTTTAAGACAATTATCCCATGACATACGAAAAATTTAAGCAATTGGCTGAACATCCACAGCATCGGGATGTTCCTGCCATCTTCAAGCTCGAAGTTTTAGAAACGGAAGAGCTGGAGGAGAAGAAACGTTCACATTATCCGAAATATAAGGTGAACACCTATTGTCCGCAAGCCTTCACCACAACTTTGGAGGAGGCAGAGAGACTGATGCACCAGGATGTCCTTTACCGCAAGAAGATGAAGGAGGAAGACGACTATCCGCTAGATACCTTCTGCTATTATATCTCGGAGATTCCAATGGGACTGTTGCACTACGACCGCGAATGTCTTTCGGAAAGGATGTATGATGGGGAAGGAAAACTGATCGACCAGTCTTACTGCTGTTCGCGTTTCAGCATTTACTATCCCGGAGTCTGCGATTTGCCTGCATACGACCGTCATCCTGACGAGACCTTCCGAGGCAGAAACGCAGAACAGATTAGATTCCAGAAAGGTGACATCGTGGAAGTATATCGTGGCAATGAGGTGAAACTTGCCATCGTTGTCGGTACTCCGCTTACCACCGAATGGATCTGGGAGAGAAACCAGGCTGCCAAGGATAAAA
>OGZU01000403.1_pt1 | contig 12141 bp, 9 predicted proteins | sample 1576871 | NCBI WGS metagenome assembly OGZU01 (sample SAMEA3541580, study PRJEB24748) | human gut metagenome | biome: human gut; feature: human-associated habitat; material: faeces | place: China | collected 2012
CGAGTCATACCATACATGTCCATCACCTGATCCATTGTATAGTAGTTGTCGAGATCGATTTCTTCAAGAAGGTCTGCAAACTTTGCATCAACTGCCTTTTTACTGAAGAAGGTGTTACGTCCTACATAGACTTTTGGAATACCCAAACGGTCACAGCGTCCCCATACGGCCTTGCGACCGATATTATATTTCTCCATGATTTCACGCAAAGTATAATACTCCTGGTCATCTTTGCGTTTATAGCTTTTCTTCTTGTATGCACCAGCTTCCTCAAAGTACTTATCAAGATCTTCACGACGAACATATGTCTTACGTCGTAGTCTGACAGCTTTGAGTGTTCCAGAGTAAAAGCATCGATACACAGTAGTAACACTAACACCAAGAAGAAATGCAACATCTGAAGGTGTCAAGAAAGGTCGAGAAGCGATTTCCAGACTTTGCAAATTCTGAGCATCGTCCTTCTTACTTTCTCTTGCTTTTTTCTTTTTCTCAGCTTCTTTCTTCCGATGCACAACACGAGCACACCTCTTGGAGCAATACTTATTTGTGATTTTGGTAGCAATGAACTCTTCACCACATACCTCACATTTTCTTAAAATCCTCATTTTTGTTTGCTATTTAGTACCCTATGAGTCCCCCTAATTCTTTTGCAGCAATTTTCACGTTTTTGCAGCAATTTTCATGATGGTGTCCAACATGAGAAATGTCGGTCACTGGAAAGGTTTGCAGATTTTGCAATTGGTGTCCAAAAATAGAATTTTGGCTTTCCATTTGATCACAGAATTGAGGTCCACGAATGAAATTTGAGCCAAAAATACACCAAAATATTGGTTTCAGCAAATTACAAATGGAATGTGTTAAGACGAAAAAAGCCACCTAAGTAGGTGGCTTGCAATCAGTTATAAAAATGTTCGTTTTAGTGCTGTCCAGGGGGTTACTTTCCGATGCAAAAGTGCTTGAAGATATTGTTTAGCGTTTCCTGGCTACTGATCTGTCCGCCAGTGATTTCGCCCAATTCTTCCAATACCATTTTCAGGTCTTCGGCGATGATGTCGCCGCTCATGCCCATTTCCATCGACTCCAATACTCGGGAGAGGGAATCATGGGCACGGAGTAGGGCCTCGTAGTGGCGGGCACTCGTTATGATGACGTCGTTCTCGGTAATCTCAGGAATATCAGCGGCTCTTACTAATGCCTGCTCCAGGGATGAAACATTCTCGCCTGTGCGGGCACTGATGAAGAGTGGGGCTTCTGCTTCGCTGGAATCTGAGCCGCAGGAATGGGTGAACTTATCGAATGCAAGTTTATCATTCTCAAGTTTATCCATCTTATTAAATACCACCAGCAGCTTCTTGCCCTGGTTCTTCAGCTTCATCTCCTCGATTTCTGAGGCTGACGGCTGCTCATCTAATAGCCAGATTACTATCTTCGCCTCTTCCATCTTCTGGAAGGTGCGCTCTATTCCGATGTTTTCTACTATATCATCCGTCTTGCGGATTCCGGCTGTGTCAATAAAGCGGAAGGTGATTCCGTCGATGAGGGTGGTGTCTTCGATTACATCTCGGGTGGTTCCGTGAATGTCGCTCACGATTGCCTTCTCCTCGTGGAGCAGACGGTTGAGCAGGGTGCTCTTACCCACATTCGTCTTGCCTACGATGGCTACGGCTACTCCTTGCTTCAGGGCATTGCCGGTTTCGAAGGAATGGGCGAGGGTAGTAATCTTGTGATTGATTTCTTCGGCTAGTGCCTGGAGTTCGCTGCGGTCGGCAAACTCCAGTTCTTCGTGGTCGCTGAAGTCGAGCTCCAACTCCAGGAGCGAAGTCATCTTTAATAATTTTTCGCGAAGGAGGGAGAGTTCGTTGCTGAAATGACCCTTCAGTTGGCTGAGCGCCATCTTGTGGGTTGCCTTGTTGGTAGAGGCGATGAGATCAGCTACGGCTTCTGCCTGGGAGAGGTCCATCTTGCCGTTAAGATAGGCACGACGGGTGTATTCGCCCGGTTCTGCCTGGCGACATCCTACCTCTGTAAAGCGATGGAGAACCTGCTGAAGAATGTACCGGCTGCCATGACAGGAAATCTCGGTGGAGTTCTCGCCTGTATAACTGTGGGGTGCACGGAACACGCTCACCAGTACATCATCGATGGTGTTGCCATCCTTATCCTTGATTTCGCCATAATGCAGAGTGTAGGGCTTGGCTTCTTCCAGGGAATTGCCGTTGGCAGACTGGAAGATTTTGTCGGTGAGGGTAATGGCGTCGGAGCCACTGAGTCGGATAATTCCGATAGCACCGCCGGCTGGGGTTGCCAGGGCGCAGATACATTCTTCTTGATTCATTTTTTTATTGTTTAAATTCTATCTAATACAACCTTGATGAGATTGTCGATGGTGCTCTTGTAGCCGGTGTTGGCGTTGAGGGCACGGCGGTTGGCGATGACCATGCAGCAGGTTAATGCCTTATGACCGAGGAGAAGAGAAAGACCGGCGAGGGCTGAACTCTCCATCTCGAAGTTGTTGACGCGCAGACCGTTATACTCGAATGCTTCAATCTTCTGATTAAGTTCTGGGTCGGCAAGTGGGGCACGGAGTTCGCGGCCCTGAGGTCCGTAGAAACCGCCACAGGCTATGGTGATTCCGCGTACCATATCATCGCCGGCTATCTGGTTGAGCAGTTCCGGATTGTTGTCTACACAGTATGGGTTGCCAATCTGGTCGTTCCATTTTACCTGGCGCTTGAATTCTGCCTCTGTTTCGAGGTCGCAGATTTCGTTGCGACGGGCATAGAAGTTGATGAGTCCGTCGAAACCGATGCTCTTCTGCGAGGCTACGAAGGTTCCGGCAGGGCAGTTGAACTGCAGGCCGCCGCAGGTTCCGATGCGCACGAGGGTGAGCGTGGTGTGCTCAGGTTTCTCGGTGCGGGTTTTGAAATCGATGTTCTTCAGCGCATCGAGCTCGTTGACTACAATATCGATATTATCGCATCCTATTCCGGTGCTCTGCACAGTGATTCGCTTGCCTTTATATGTGCCGGTGATGGCGTGGAATTCCCGACTTGAAACTTCGCATTCCTTCTCATCGAAATGGGAGGCTACGAGGGCTACGCGACCTGGGTCGCCAACGAGGATTACTTTATCAGCCACTTGTTCCGGGCGTAGATGAAGGTGGAAGCAGCTTCCGTCTTCATTGATAATCAATTCTGATTCTGCAAAATATTTGCTCATGGTTCTTTTGATTTTAAGTTATACATTATTTATATTGGGGCTTTGCGCCCCTCTGTGTTTAAGATTAGCAAAGATACGAATAAAAAATGAAATGGAATATTTTTTTAATGATTTTAAACAGTAAAAAAGCACGAAGGGCAAATCCCGGAAATGGAACTTGCCCTTCTCTTTCAAATCTCTCTTCATTTATATCTAGTAAAGACAGCCGATGAACGGAGCCTTTTGCCGGATATTCTAGTATGGTTAAACCCGGATGAGGGGTTATGAATTCATAGAGAGCAGGAACTCGTCGTTGTTGCGAGTATGCTGCATGTTCTTGTGGATGGTGCTCATCGCCTCGATAGCGTTCATATCTGACAGATACTTGCGCAGAATCCACATGCGGTCGAGCGTTGTCTTGTCCTGCAGCAGATCGTCGCGACGGGTAGACGAAGAAATGAGGTTGACAGCAGGGAAGATGCGCTTGTTGCTGAGTGAGCGGTCGAGCTGCAACTCCATGTTACCAGTTCCCTTGAACTCTTCGAAGATGACTTCATCCATCTTACTACCTGTATCGATGAGGGCAGTAGCGATGATGGTGAGCGAACCGCCGCCTTCGATGTTACGCGCAGCACCGAAGAAACGCTTAGGCTTCTGGAGGGCGTTTGCATCCACACCACCGGTGAGCACCTTACCAGATGCAGGAGCTGTGGTGTTGTAGGCACGGGCGAGACGGGTGATGGAATCGAGGAAGATGACAACATCGTGTCCGCATTCTACCATTCTCTTTGCCTTCTCGAGCACGATTCCGGCAATCTTGACATGGCGCTCTGCAGGCTCGTCGAAGGTAGAGGCAATAACCTCTGCATTCACGGTGCGTGCCATGTCGGTAACCTCCTCAGGACGCTCGTCGATGAGCAGCATCATGAGATAAGCCTCAGGATGGTTGGCTGCGATGGCGTTGGCAATATCCTTCATGAGGATGGTCTTACCGGTCTTAGGCTGAGCCACGATGAGCGCACGCTGACCCTTACCGATTGGCGAGAAGAGATCTACGATGCGGGTGCTGAGATTGGTGGTTCGGCGGTCGCCACAGAGATTGAACTTCTCGTTAGGGAAGAGTGGGGTGAGGTGCTCGAAAGGAACACGGTCACGAACCTCTGACGGGTCACGGCCATTGATCTTGATGATGCTGGTGAGCGGGAAGTATTTCTCGCCCTCGTGAGGCGGACGAACCTTGCACTCGATGACATCGCCAGTCTTCAGACCGAACTTCTTGACGAAGCTGGATGCTACATAAACATCATCCGGTGAAGAAAGGTAATTGTAATCGCTGCTGCGCAGGAATCCGTAGCCTTCTGAAATCACTTCGAGCACACCGTTGGATTTCACGAGATTGCTGAAATCGTAAGCTGGTGCTTCCTGCTTGTTCTTGGCAACAGGAGCAGCTGGCGTGTGCTGGTGAGAAACCTGTGGAGTGGTTGGACGGTCGAAGATGTCGACTGTAGGAATGGCAGCCTGGTCTTCGATAGGAATGTCGACTACAGGAATGAAATCGGTTCCATCGCCCGGATCACCCTTCCAGGTTCCGTCTGCATCGAGTTCTACCTTCATACCTTCTGTATAGTGGATAGGAGCTGACTCCTGCTTCTTATCGGTTGCAGTTTCTTCAGTAGCTTTTTCCTTTGTCTCCTCAGCTGGAGCCGGAGCGGCTGCCGGAACTGGAGCTGCTGCTGCGTTCTGTGCATTCATCTTAGCCTGGAGCATCGCCTGCAAATCGCCGCTGATGTTGGCGCTCTCAGCGTTTCCGGCAGAGAACTGCTCTTCAGGAACGGCTGCGTGCTCAGGAGCTGCTGCATTCTCAGGAGCAGTCTGCTGGTTGTCGGCTGCAGCTTCTGCCGGCTGGTTAGCATCAGTCGGCTGTTTGTTAGCCTTAGCCTGTGCATCTTTCGCCATCTGGGCTTCAATCTCGGCCTTTACTGCCTGATGTTTTCTGATGGCTGCTGCTCTGGCTTTAGCGATGGCCTCGAGTTCAGCCTTGCTTCTTCTGCCGCGGTGTTTCGGAAAGTTGGCAAGTACCTGTGACTCTATGTCTTCGCCCGACTGGTTCAGAACCTGCTTCTGGGCTGTTGATTGTAAACTCTGCTCTGCCGGACTGAACTGGATTTCTTCCTCAACCGCTGGGGCTGGGGCAGTTTCGTTCATAGCCTGAGGAGCAGCTTCGCCGCCGTTAGGACCCAGAACCTGATTCTTCTGCACGTCGAAATTCTCTCCCTCATTGCCGTGTACTGAATAAACACGGTCTTCTTTCTTGGTTGCAATGCGGGTGCGCTTGCGCTTAGGGCCTGCATCAGAAGCTGGCTGTTCTGCCTGGGCGTCGAGAATGGCGTAGACGACAGTTTCTTTCTTATCGCCCGACTTGACCTTGACTCCTAGTTCCTTTGCAATGTCCTTCAACTGAACGACACTCTTTGCTTGTAATTCTTCTTTGCTATACATATATTATATATTGTATATTAATGATTTTCTTTCTGAAATGTCGCGTTTCTGAATGGAAACACGGTATTGATTGATAAATTCGTGTGCAAAGATAATTAAAAAATTTGTTTCTGCCAAATATTTTGCCTATCTTTGCACAAAAAAAATAAAAATGGCTAGTCAAATACCCTATTTAGACGTTCAAAACCTCACCAAAAGCTTTGGTGCACAGGTTCTTTTTGATAATATTTCCTTCTCTATCGCTGAAGGACAGAAAGTGGGACTCGTGGCGAGAAACGGCACGGGAAAGTCTACACTCATGTCGGTGCTGATGGATAAAGAGGGCCACGAGAGCGGAGACATCATCTACCGACGCGACTTGAAGGTGGGCTATCTGGAACAGTCGCCGCAGTTTGATCCGGAGGAAAGTGTGCTGCAGGCGTGCTTCAATCATGAGGATGATCCGGAGAAGGTGCTGAAGGCGAAACAGATTCTCACACAGCTGCACATTACCAACCTGGAACAGCCGATGGGACAGCTCAGCGGCGGACAGCAGAAGCGAGTGGCGCTGGCGAATGTGCTGATTACGGAACCCGACTTTCTAATGCTGGACGAGCCGACCAACCATCTGGACCTGGAGATGATAGAGTGGCTGGAAGGTTATCTGAACCGCGGCAACAAGACCATCTTCATGGTTACGCACGACCGATTCTTCCTGGACAAGGTGTGCAATACGATTCTGGAACTAGACGACCGCACCATCTACACCTACCGGGGCAATTTTGCCTATTATCTGGAGAAGAGGCAGGAGAGAATGGACAATCTGAGAGCCGAAATACAGCACTCGAAGAATCTCTACCGCAGGGAACTCGACTGGATGCGCCGTCAGCCTCAGGCTCGCGGACATAAGGCGAAATACCGCGAGGATGCTTTCTACGAGCTGGAAAAGGTGGCAAAGCAGCGCATCGAAGACCGGCAGGTAAGACTGAAGGCTTCTACCGTTTATATAGGTTCGAAGATTTTCGAATGCCAGTATGTGAGCAAGGCTTTTGACGACAGGGGACAGAAGAAGGTGATTCTCGACAACTTCTACTACAACTTTGCCCGCTTCGAGAAGATGGGTATTGTGGGTAATAACGGAACGGGAAAATCGACCTTCATCAAGATGCTGCTGGGCGAGGTTCAGCCCGACAGCGGCAAGTTTGACATCGGCGAGACGGTTCGCTTCGGCTATTTCTCGCAGGAGGGACTGAAATTCCGTGAAGACCAGAAGGTGATTGACGTGATTACGGAGATTGCTGATTACATAGATCTGGGCGGCGGCAAGCACATGACGGCTTCGCAGTTTCTGCAGTTCTTCCTCTTTACGCCTGAGGAGCAGCACAACTACGTTTACAAGCTGAGTGGCGGCGAGAAACGCAAGCTCTACCTCTGTACGGTGCTGATGAGAGATCCGAACTTCCTGGTGCTGGACGAGCCGACTAACGACCTCGACATCCAGACGCTGCAGGTATTGGAAGAATATCTTCAGGATTTTGCGGGTTGCGTCATCGTAGTGAGCCACGACCGCTATTTCATGGACAAGGTAGTAGACCATCTGCTGGTTTTCAAGGGCGAAGGCGAAATTCAGGATTTTCCAGGCAACTATACGCAGTACAGGGAATGGAGCCGGATGCAGGCGAAGGACGAGGCGGAACAGGCGAAACCGGCAAAGGGCGGAAATGCACCGGCAGAAAGCGATGGAGCAGGCACAGCAAAGCGCGACGCCAACTTTGAGAACAAGCGCAAGATGAGCTATAAGGAGAAGCGCGAATATGAGCAGCTGACCCAGGAAATAGATGCGCTGACCGAGGAACAGAAGAAACTGGAAGAGGAACTCTGCAGCGGAAATCTGTCGGTTGAGGAACTGACGGAGAAGAGCAAACGCCTGCCAGAAATCAAGGATGAACTTGATGAGAAGGAAATGAGATGGCTGGAACTGGCTGAAATGCTCTAGACTTTGAACTTTGAGCGTTGAACATTGAACTTTATGATTAGTTGATGTGCGGCCTTAATAATAAACATTTATAAAAGAAAATAGAAAGAATGGAAATTAAGAAATCAGAATTTACAATATCGGCTCCACGAGTGAGCATGTGTCCAAAAGATACGAAGGCAGAATATGCTTTCATCGGCAGAAGTAATGTGGGAAAATCGAGCCTCATCAATATGCTCTGCAACCACAAGGGTTTGGCTAAGACTTCAGCCACACCGGGCAAGACGCTGCTTATCAACCACTTTATCATCAACAACGAATGGTATCTGGTTGACCTTCCGGGCTATGGTTTCGCCAAACGCTCGAAGACCGTACAGAAACAGCTGGAACAGATGATAAGCAGTTATATTCTGCAGCGCCAGCAGTTGGCTAACGTCTTCGTGCTCATCGATGTGCGCCACGACCAGCAGAAGATAGACCGCGAGTTTGTAGACTGGCTGGGCGAGAGCGGCGTTCCTTTCTGTATCGTCTTTACCAAGGCCGACAAGTTGGGTCCGGTCAAGGCTCGCATGAATGCGGAGAAATGGATGCATGCACTGGAAGACCGCTGGGAAGCGCTTCCACCTTATTTCATTACCAGTAGTGAGAAGAAGATGGGACGCGACGAGGTGCTCGACTATATTGACGAAATCAACAAATCGCTCGCCGGAGAATAATCTTTCGGGAGAGAATAAACCAACAGAGAATGAAACAGATTAATTGGGGATTTATCGGCTGCGGAGAAGTAACCGAAAAGAAGAGCGGACCGGCTTTCAACGAAGTAGAGGGTTCGCAGGTGGTGGCTGTGATGAGCCGAAGCGAGAACAAGGCACGCAGCTATGCTGAGCGCCATCATGTGCGCAAATGGTATACAGATGCATCGGAGTTGATAGAAGATCCCGATGTGAATGCTGTTTACATCGCCACGCCACCTTCTTCTCACGCCACCTTCGCCATCATGGCGATGCGTGCGGGCAAACCTTGCTACATAGAGAAACCGCTGGCTGCGAGTTACAACGACTGCATCCGCATCAACCGCATCAGCGAGCAGACGGGTGTTCCATGCTTTGTGGCTTACTATCGCCGTTATCTTCCTTATTTCCAGAAGGTAAAGGAGATTATCGAGAGCGGAACCATCGGTAATGTGGTAAATGTGCAGGTGCGCTTCTCGGTTCCTCCGCGCGATCTCGACTTTCAGAGCGGCAAGGAAATGCCCTGGCGACTGCAGCCGGATATAGCGGGCGGCGGCTATTTCTACGACCTGGCTCCTCATCAGATAGATTTGCTCCAGAATCTGTTTGGTGTGATTACCCGTGCGCACGGCTATCCTGCCAACAGAGCGCATCTTTATCAGGCAGAAGATACGCTCTCGGCGTGCTTCTTCTTTGAGAGCGGAATTCCGGGCAGCGGAAGCTGGTGCTTCGTGGGACATGAGAGTGCGAAGGAAGACTGCATCGAGGTGATTGGCGAGAAAGGTTCGCTCTCGTTCTCGGTGTTCACTTACCAGCCGATAGAAGTGATTACGAGCGAAGGTAAGAACTCGATTACGGTTCCGAATCCGCCTTACGTGCAGCTGCCGCTCATCAAGAGTGTGATTGAGCATCTGCAGGGAATAGGCGAATGCGACTGCACCAGCGTTTCGGCTACGGCTGTGAACTGGGTGCTGGACCGTGTGTTGTGGAAGAACTGATTTTTCTTTACAAAATCATCTCGAAAGCAAACATCAAGGAAGCATCATCATCTGGAATAGAGAGTAAGTTATGAAGAGAAGTTTCTGTATAGTTGCAATTATCTGTTCTCTTGCCTGTACTTCGGCAAGGGCAGGGGAGCCTGTGGATTCTACCATGCTGGGAACGCTCTTCAACAAGTCGATGTTCATGCATAATTCCAAGGACAGCCTTGTGAAAGAGCGCCATCGAAAAACTTTCTTCCATCAGGTGGGAAATGTGTTCACCCGGTTCTTCAGAGAATTCAACAGTACGGATTCTTCTTACATCGAAGACCAGCACTACAATTATACGGTGATGCTGCAGAACACCAATACCTACGAGGAATATACACTCAGAAACCGCGAGGGACAGAGCATTTCCTTTGCTCCTGATCCTTCTTACCGCCTGGGGCCTTATTTGGGCTGGCGATGGGTGTTTCTGGGTTATACGTTCGACCTGAAGCACATTAATTTCAGGAATAACCACACTAATAAAAAGGAGTTTGACCTGAGCCTCTACAGCAGTCTGCTGGGAATAGACCTGTTCTGGCGACAGACGGGAAATGACTATCATGTTCTGCGGATGAATCTGGGTGAGCACATCGATTGTGACCCTATCCGCAAGGCTCCTTTCGACGGTTTCAAATCGAGCATCAAGGGATTCAATCTTTATTACATCTTCAACCATCGCCGTTTCTCTTATCCTGCCGCCTATTCGCAGAGTACGGTGCAGCGGAGAAGTGCCGGTTCCATGCTTCTGGGAATCGGTTACACGGAGCATGAACTGGAGGTGAACTGGGATAAACTGGCCAATCTTGTAGATGAACGGCTGAACAAAAATCTGACAAACGGGGGAACTCCGGAAGCCAAGATAGACAGTTCGCTGATGTTCAGCAAGGTGAAATACAGCGATGTGAACGTAACCTGCGGCTATGCTTACAACTGGGTTTTCGCCAAGAACTGGCTCTTCAACGCTTCGCTCTCGGTAGGTGTGGCTTACAACAGCTCGAAATCGGATAATGAAAGGGAACATCTGGACATTACCAACTTCAGTTTCAAGAATGTGAACCTGGATGGAATAGGCCGCTTCGGTATTGTGTGGAACAACACGCATTGGTACGCGGGCGCCAGCACCATTATCCATTCCTACAACTATAAGAAAAAACAGTTTTCTACCAACAATTCGTTTGGCTCACTCAATATTTATGTGGGCGTGAACTTTGGCAGGAAACGTCATCATTAACATATAAAAGAGAAGAGATGAAAATATTTACGAAAATGGCAGCCGTTCTGCTGGCTTGTCTGCTGGCTGTTCCGGGAGAAGCCAGGGTGAATGTGGCTTATCAGCGCCAGGACAGTCTGCGGATTGTAGGACTGCTGCAGCGGGCAAGGTCGATGAAGAAGAAACCAGCCAGTTGGATGCTCTGGTTCGGCAAGCAGATGGCGGGCGTCCCTTATGTTGGCGGCACGCTGGACCGGACGAAGGAAGAGGTGCTCATCGTGAACACCCGTGAGCTGGACTGCACCACATACGTAGAGATGGTTACGGCGCTCACCCTGTGCGCCAAGAAGAACGAGACTTCTTTCTCGGCTTTCTGTGAACATCTCCGAAATGTGCGTTATGTGGGTGGAGAGATTTCCTATGTGAAGCGCCAGCATTATTTCACGATTTGGATGGATGCAAACGAGCGCGAGGGAATCGTGAAGAATATTGCACCCAATCCTCCTTTCTCGGCCGTTCAGACCGTGAACATCAACTGGATGAGTACGCATGTTTCGAGCTATAAGATGCTTAAGGCTCATCCGGAATGGAAATCGGGAATCAGAAAACTGGAACAGAGTGTGAACGGCAAGCGTTACCGTTATGTTCCGAAGGGCAAGATTGCCAACACGGCAGTTTTCCGCAACGCTATTCACGATGGTGACATTATCGCCATCATTACCAACAAGAAGGGGCTCGACACGACCCACATCGGTATTGCCTCCTGGCACAAAGACGGATTGCATCTGCTCAACGCCAGCAGCATTCACAAGAAGGTGATTGATGAACCGATGACACTTTATACTTACATGCACAAACATCCGGTGCAGATAGGAATCAGGGTTTGCAGAGTTCAGTAAAAAAATATTAGAAAAAGAAAAGATAAATGGAAGAGAAAAAGAAGTTTGAAGCGATCTTCAAGGAAGATCTTTATCAATATCTGCTGAGTATTGATAAGGTAGATGCTCATTTGCCGGAAGCTCCGGATTTGGAAGAGCTGTGGCAGAAAGTAGGCGAGAGTTATCTGCCTGATGCGATTCGCGAGTTTGCCAAATATCCTACGGTTTCATTGGGTTGGATCATGTATGTAGGAATGGCGCTTGCCAAGTATTGGGATGAGGATTGGGAACTCTACAGCAAGGTAGAGAATCATTATGAATATCTTCGTGACAGAATAGATTTCGACCACATGGATGATTACATCTGCGAAAAGGTTCTGCTGCTGAATGAGGAAGCGCATAAGGCTGTTACGAATGTAGTGGCAGAATGTGCTTCGCGCTCTTACAGCAAGCTGATTCATCTGAATCTGCAGCCTGGAAGCGAGGAAGCCTTCCGTGGTTTCGTTGCTGCCCTTCACCAGATGTTCCTTATGGGAATAGCCGTAGAGCTAAAAATGCTGGGTTACCACATGACTAAAATGTAAAAGCAGAGAGTGTAAACTAAACTGTGTCAAGCTACAATAAAAGTAGTTTAACACAGTTT